>SNRY01000010.1_pt1 | contig 96939 bp, 55 predicted proteins | sample 4693421 | NCBI WGS metagenome assembly SNRY01 (sample SAMN11003215, study PRJNA524138) | termite gut metagenome | isolation source: Bacteroidetes bacterial symbionts from single cell of protist host amplifed... | host: Streblomastix strix ... | reverse complement strand
TAAAATGATTTTTCGGTTCCGGCAAGGCAAGATTTTCAAATACCGAAAGAATCTGAGCAGGAGTCGTGTCTTTGGAAGAGAGACCGTAACGCCCACCTACGATAATCGGCGCATTTTCCTTTCCGTAGAAAGTGTCTTTTACGTCTAAATAAAGAGGTTCGCCGTTAGATCCGGCTTCTTTTGTTCTGTCGAGCACAGCAATACGTTTTGCCGTTTTGGGAATAGTACCTATAAAGTGCTTTATTGAGAACGGACGATACAAATGTACGGCAACCAAACCCACCTTTTCGCCTTTTGATACGAGATAATCAATAGCTTCACGCGCAGCTTCGGTTACGGAGCCCATAGCAATAACTACCCTATCGGCATCATCTGCTCCGTAATAATCGAACAAGCTATATTTACGCCCTGTTATTTGGGAAAGTTCGTTCATATATTCTTCCACAATAGCCGGAACGACATCATAGTAAGAATTGGACGATTCCCTGTGCTGGAAATAAACGTCCGGATTTTCAGCCATACCGCGAGCAACGGGATCTCCCGGATTTAATGCACGTTTGCGGAATCCGGCTAAAGCATTTTGGTCTATCAGATGAGCCAAATCATCATTTTCCAACATTTCAATCTTCTGGATTTCGTGTGAAGTACGGAAACCGTCAAAGAAATTCACGAAAGGAACACGAGACTTTATCGTGGATAGATGAGCCACAGCAGACAAATCCATTACTTCCTGCACAGAACCTTCTGCCAACATGGCAAAACCCGTCTGGCGGACAGCCATTACATCTTGATGATCGCCGAAAATAGAAAGTGCATGTGAAGCCAATGCGCGTGCCGATACATGAAATACACAAGGCAACAATTCACCGGCAATTTTATACATATTGGGGATCATCAGCAGAAGTCCTTGAGAAGCAGTGTACGTAGATGTTAACGCTCCGGCTTGAAGCGATCCGTGAACGGCACCTGCCGCCCCACCTTCGGATTGCATTTCCTGTACCAATACGGTTTCACCAAAAATATTCTTGCGCCCGGCGGCAGCCCATTCGTCCACATACTCAGCCATTGTTGACGAGGGGGTAATAGGATAAATAGCGGCTACTTCCGAAAACATGTACGAGATATGTGCGGCAGCCTGATTACCGTCACAAGTAGTAAATTTTTTTTGTTTAGTCATAATCGTATAATTAAGTTTTTGCTTTAATAGTCTATACCTTATCAACAAAGAGGGGAAACTATATTTTCTAATTTCTCAACCCATTCTTTAAAATGTTTGCATTTTTCTTTTAGTTTATCAATTCCGAGTTTACTTGTAACGAGCTCTCCCGATTTAGGCTTGTTGTAATGGTGATATTTTTCGAATTCTTTTATGATTCTTCTTGAAGGAGCTGTTTCCGGACTTGTATTTATCAATTCGGGATTATTGGAATACTTGATCTCAACCACTTTTTTCAAATTCTCTATTTGCCTTTCCATATCAGGATAATCAATCAATAAATAATCTAATCCGCAAAAAACCAATGCTTCAAATTCATGGATTTGGATATATGGAATGAAATTGCAATTATTTATGTCGTTGGCAAAGCTCCTCTCCAATGTTTGAATCCGTTTGTAGCAATCACTCGTCTTGGAAGTTTCCGCATAACATGGAAAATCATTAGGCAAAGCGTACAAGTCAAACATCGTCGTATAATAGTGCTTTTCATTAGTAGTGCTTTCACATTGTTTCATCCATGTGCTCAAATCTCTTTTTACTTGTTCATAACTAAGCATTCCGCCTTTACAATTCTTCTTTTTATTGGTAATGAGAATCTGAGTCTTAACAATTATTCCAATATCTTTTAAGTAATCTTTTAATACTTTGTCGACAAAACGTTCTTCTGTTTGTCCTTCGCACAGTACGTTTAGTATTACTTTCATGGGCGTCCCCTATGACATTTTTATCCCATAATTCGCTTAATGAATAATCTTTTAGCCATTCTTCCAATTGTTCTTCTTTTAGCCGGTTAACGATGGTACAATCATTTCCTTCATCTCGTTCAACAATCGTAACTTGATTAGCCATAAATTCATCAACAAACCCGGGCGACTGTGTAGCTACGATTATTTGCGTATGTTTAGCTGCTTCTTTTATCATTTCGGCTAATTGGTTAATGGCATAAGGATGAAGTCCTAATTCCAGTTCGTCTATAATGATCACTTTAGGCATCATGGTAGCCGGTTGCAATAATAATGTAGCCAATGCGATAAAGCGGATTGTGCCGTCCGAAAATTGTTGCGGAGATAGCACATAATCATTGAGTGAACTGTCAACCCACTTCAGCATGACGTATCTTCCTTCTCCATGGGGTTCCAGATAGAAATCCTTAAACTGGGGCATAATTAGCTTGACATAACTAACTATTTTGTGGTAATCAGAAACATGCTCCCTCTTCAACAAATAAAGGAAGGATGCTAAATTGTTACCCTCTGCTTGCAGATAAGATGCCGTATCAATAAGGGAAGATTGCCTGATTGGACTTTCCAGTGAGGAATCATGAAATTGATAGACTTTGCAACTGCTTAGTATCTTATGAATAAAGTTTATACTGGGATTGGTATTGTTTATCAATGCCGATTCTTTGAAGCTGGTATGTGGTTTTAACGTTTGAGTGATTTTTCTACTTTTTTTCCCCCAAACAATTTCTTCTGATGTAATTATTAACCGGTCGGGGTTGGCATGTGTTAACTGAAACGTATAACTACCATCATAAGTATTATTCTCAAAATACAATTCTCCTTTAATAGCGGAAGTATGCTTAGAGCCATAGTGCAGAAAGACTTGGCTTGTACCGGTTTTTTCCACAAACAGTTGAAAACTACCTGCCACCATGTAATTGAGCATCTTGAACAAGCTAATGATATTACTTTTCCCAGACCCATTGGCTCCCAAAAGTATGTTTATATCCTCCAGTTCAATGGTTACAGGCTTGTCTGGAGAAATGGATTTATATCCGCTGATAATTATTTTTTTCAGCCTAGTTGTGCTTTTCACCTATTTAATTTTAGTATTATGAATGATATCCATATTTTATGCAGATACGCTACTAATAAAATCAATACAAAAATCCGAATATCCAAAGCGGAATTATGTTTCCTCGTCCTGTTTCAAGTCCATTCACGGCATACTTCATCTGTGGATTGTTCTTTATTTTGCTGTTTTCACGACATACCTTGAAGGGGATCGTCTTATCCACCAAAAAAGAGATGTTTTTATCGCTTTTATGCAACGTATGATCCTTATACATTGTGTTTAGGAAAAAAGTATCTATTACATTCTGCTCTTCCACATTCGTCGGATAAAAAGTGTACATCAAATTGGTATTATGCATCATAATCCTTACCGGCTTCTTGGGAAATTCTTCCTCTAAAGGATATACCATATTAATAAGGCGTGCATCTGCCAGATATTTTATGTAATTCATTGCCGTAGCCCGCGAAGTTTGTATGTCAATAGCCAACTGACTGATATTGGGAGTTTTGCCATTTGTCATTGCCAACAAATAAAGCAGTTTTTTAATTTTAGATAAATACTTCAATTCGATTTGTTTGATAAGCAGAATATCCACTTCCAACATCATGTTCATTGTCTTCAGTAAATTTTCGGAAAAGTTCCGCTTTTCGAGAAAGAAAGGATAAAAGCCATGATGCAAATAAGCCTGAAAATAATCCAACGGACGAACTTTGGAAGATACCTCTCTGACTATTTGCTCATGATTGGCAAGAATATTTTCCAACGAATAGGCACGAAATTTCATTTCCGTTTGCAAATTAAGAAACTCACGGAATGAAAACCCACGCAAGTTATAACTTTGAACCACATCCCGCAAATCCGTATTCTCCTCTTTCAAGCGCATTACCGACGAACCGGTGAAAACAATTTTTAAATTAGGAAAGCGATCGTAACAAATGTGCAAATCCTTGCTCCAAGCAGGATATTTAAAAACTTGGTCTATCAGCAGCACTTTTCCTCTTTTTTTCTGAAATTCGTCAGCAAAATCCACAATAGAATGTTCGGAGAAATAGAAATTGTTCATATTGATGTATAAACATGAACGGTCTGTGCCATATTTTTCTTTGGCGTATTGAAGCAGAAAAGTAGTTTTGCCTACTCCGCGCGTCCCTTTAATACCGATTAAACGGTCATTCCAATTAATCTCGTCCATAAGTTCCCTACGGACGGGAGAATAGGTATGTTTTACTAAATAAGCGTGTGTACGGTAGAATGATTCCATTCCTTTTCCCCCTTCAATTTAAGCGACAAATATAATCTTTTTTTTCAATATTTGCAAAGTAGAGATAGCAAATTACAGAGCCAAAGCATATAAATTTATTGGGAAAAAAGAATAAAAAACGTCAACTCAGTAATTTGCCGTCCTCCGAAAAAAATGGCTCAAACTCTGTAAATAACCTTCCTCCAAGGGATACGCTCGTCCTAATCTCGATTTTTGCCGTCCTCGAAGGCTGTTTTGCCGTGCTGAGGACGACAGCTATCGTCCTTAGCACGGCAACTCTCGTCCTCAGGACGGCAAAATGAGGGAAAAAGGACGACAGCCCTCGTCCTTAAGACGACAGCTCCCGTCCTTAGCACGGTAATTCCATTACATAATTTGCACCGGCGAAAGTATAGTGTAAATTTTTCTCTTATATAATTGCAAAATATCCGGTTTATTTATTATATTTGTACTAAATACTATGAATAAATGAGAATAAAGACCTTTATATTCTTTTTATCAGTCTGTATCACAAATACATTTTCCGCACAAGTTGCATTTGATTCATTATTAAATTCGCTTGATAAAGCTATCAGCGAACATGATATTTATTCCTCTAAACGGGAAGTGCGTATCAACGCATTGAAAATGCAAAAAGCAGAAATAAAGCCTTTTTCGTTGGAAGCCTACCAGCTCAATATGCAATTATATAAAGAGTATAAAGCATATATCTGCGATTCTGCCATCTTTTATTTGAATCGAAACATAGAGATAGGCTACCAAACTCATCAAATAGAGCATGAATATGAAAGCAAGTTGCTTCTATCCAATTTGTTAGGATCATCAGGTATGTATAAAGAAGCGGTGGATCTTCTTGAAACTATTGACAGGAAACGTCTCCCTAATCATTTATTTATAAGTTATTACAGCACATACCGCAACGTTTATGGAGAACTTGCTTTCTATACACAAGACAAAAGCGGTTCGTTGCGTTATCGTGCTGTCTCCAAAAGCTACGGAGATTCTTTAAATAGAATCCTGCCTTCCGACGACAATAGACAATTAGTGATACAGGAGACTGATTGTCGCTATAAAAGGAATTTTGCCGAAGCACGCAAGTGGAATGATATTCAACTTTCGAAAGTACAACCGGGTACACCCGAACATGCCATTATTGCTTTCAATCGTTCCCGGTCTTATGAAGCCGAAGGTTTGGTTGAAGAAGAGAAATATTGGCTTGCTCTTTCCGCCCTTTCCAATATTCAATCCGCCACAAAAGACCACGCCTCTTTATGGATGTTGGCACAGAAACTTTTTAGAGAAGGTGATATTGAACGGGCTTATACTTACATTCGTTTTTCCTGGAGTGAAACAGTCTTTTACAATGCCCGTCTCAGAAGTTTACAGAGTGCCGGTATTTTATCCCTGATAGACCAAACATATCAACTCACGATAGAGAAAAAGAATCAACAACTCCAACTGTATTTAATCTTAATCAGTGCATTGCTATTAATGCTTTTGACAGCTTTGGGATACATTTACCGGCAGATGAAAAAACTTTCCGCAGCGCGGAACAATTTGCAAATAGTCAATGTTCGTTTGAAAGATTTGAATGGAGAATTAAAAGAGATGAACGATTGTCTGCAATCTATCAATATGGATCTCTCGGAATCCAACCGGATAAAAGAGGAATACATTGGACGTTTCATTAAACTGTGTTCTACCTACATTCATAAATTGGACATATATCGACGTATGGTAAACAAAGAAATTACAAGTGGACACATACCCGAATTATTAAAAATGACACGCTCGGAAGACGCCCTTAATGAAGAGTTGGAGGAGCTATATACCAATTTTGATTCTGCTTTTCTCCGGATTTTTCCTGATTTTGTAAATCAATTCAACGAATTATTACAAGATAAGTATGTGATCGTATTGAAAAAAGACGAATTGCTTAATACGGAATTGAGAATCTTTGCATTGATACGTCTCGGCATCGACGATAGTTCACAAATAGCCGAGTTCTTACACTATTCCATAAATACAATTTATAATTACCGGGCGAAGATAAAGAATAAAGCCTCCGTATCGCGTGATGATTTTGAGAAATTGGTAAAAATGATCAGATAAACTTCATATTTATCTCTTCATCCTCAACACTCTGATTCCTGACATGTTTTTGTCTTTCTTCAATTGCTCATTTAGAGGAGTTTCCCCTATTATCACTTTTCTTTTGAGTGAAGAAGCATGAAGCAGATGTAATTCGCCTTCAATGTAAACGGCTATTCCGATATGAGTAATATCCAATCCGGGGATAGGTGTCGTGATAGCAATAATATCGCCATTCTTAATCCATGAAAAACCTTTTGCAGGAATCTTTTCTTTGGGAATCCAATACACGGTTTTGTTTGAAAGAGCCTTTTCGTATTCTATCATTTTGATAACATTTGCCGGAGAATTGGCAAGCTGTTTGTATAGCTCTGGGTGAGCCGACATGAACGAAAGAGAGAGGGTAATAGTAGAAGAGCTATTCTCAAGGGTTATATCTTCAATAATTCCTTTACGTACATTGTCATTTATCCAATCGGATGTATAATGTAAGCGGGAAGTATAACCGTCTATCTTACCGTCGCGATAACGAATCAACAGGAGATTCTTTCTAAATTCCCCCTCCTGCATTTCATCCCCTTGAGACGAACAAAGAGACATCGCCAATACATATTCCACAAAGGTAGTACAATCTACTTGTTCACGATTGACGATAAGTGTTTCTTCTTCATCAACTTCTAATGTACCGGCAACATAAGGAACCTCCAAAAAGCTCAATCCGTTTTTAAGCATTGAATTGTTCTCCTGCGCAATTCCCTGTATGGCAATTGTTATCAGGAAGATAAAAGCAACTTTCTTCACGCCTTGTATAATAAAAAAAGCAAAACCTCTCCCTGTCTTTTGAAAAGGCAGGGAGAGGGGAGAGATTTCTTTTATTTACCCATTGGTATTATCGTGAAACCATAGTCTATATGGTCTTTCTTTTTGAGATGAATTAAGTATTCTTCGTGAGGAATAGCTCCCCAACTATTGTCTCCGCCTACACCCATCATACGATAATCAATAAACAAATCGACTAATGGTTCACGGGTGGGGTCGGTTGCATGGAGATGATTGGTTGCTGCCGTTCGCGGTGCGTTGTTATGGACACTTTCCCCACTGTCAAAACTCTCTAACAAGTAGTTTGAAGCATTAAATTCCAACTTGTCATCAGCCATGAACAACAATCCTCTGTATGCCTGATCGGTAATAGCAAACCAGGAAACGTCCGTCCGGTGGTTATTTTCTTGAGGACGAATGTATGGTTCGTACATCTTTTCGATAGGAATCTTGTATTCACCGAGAAATTGTGATGTCTTACGGTCCCAATAGTTTTCACTGGGACCACGACCGTAATAGGATAATTGTGTAAGACTGTCGGACAGTTGCATACGCAATCCTATACGAGGAATCATCGGTGCATCTTTTTTTTGCTTCTTTAACTCAAATTTGTTATTAACTTTAATGATGCCGCCGGCAGATATTTGATAAGTAATGTTCCATCTTGCACCGGTTTGCTTATAATAATATGAACATTTTACTTCGGTATACGTTTTTTTCTCTCTTACAGAGAACCCGGATACTTTAATATCTTGGTAACTTGCGTCTTTCCATACACTCAATTTTTGGGGTAATGAAGCCCCGTAGTCGTTGTCTATCGGTGCACGCCAGAAGAAAGGACGCATACCTTGTTCGTTGTGTATATATTCCGCTCCTTTATATACATAAGATATTAACACTCCGCTTCTCTTGTCGAATACAACTTTGAAGTCCCGCCCCACTAAAGCGACCTGTTTATGTTCTCCTGTTTTTTCTATTGCTGCCGGATATTGCAAAACGATATTCGTTTTGTTGAAAGGATGAATTTCCATTTGCTCCCTTGCAATGACAGTTCCTGCAGGTAAGAAAGGTTCATTGAAATGGTTTTTTGCATAAAACTCAACCGTAATATTTTTGGTATCGCTCGCTCCTCGAGGAATATTTCTCAAATGTACGGTTTCAGTTCTTCCCGGTTCTATCGATATGTTGAAATTCTCGTTGACTATCTCTTTCCCTGCTTCGTGAATCGTATAATAGAAATCATATTTATTAAGATTGGTAAAGAAGAAACCATTATGTACGTCAACCGTTTCCTGTTCTTTATTGAAGTTCAGGAATTTAATGTTTTGATATACTTTACCTAATTCCTGAGTTTGCGGTTTAATTTCACGATTGGGATACACCACGCCATTGATGCAAAAGTTTCCGTCGGAGGGAGTACCTATTTCACCGTAATCACCACCGTAAGCCCAATATTTGCGTCCTTCGGGAGTAGTTTCCGCCATTCCTTGATCTACCCAATCCCATACACAACCCCCTTGTAATATTGGGTATTTTTCAATAATATTCCAATAGTCCTGGAAGTTTCCCAAGCTGTTTCCCATAGCGTGGGCATATTCGCATAATATCAGAGGACGGGTTGAATTTCCGTTTTGGGCATACTTCTCAATAGCGGAGGGTGAGCTATACATCGGACAATAAATATCGGAGTTCCATTCCATGCCTGCACGTTCGTATTGTACCGGTCGAGTAGTATCCCGTTCTTTTAACAGACTGTATGTGGTGTAAAAGTTTATTCCATTTCCGGCTTCGTTTCCTAATGACCATATAATAACACAAGGATGATTCTTGTCACGTTCGTACATATTGACTGTTCTCTCTACATGAGCTTCTTTGAACAAAGGGTTGTTACCGAGCGTTCCGCCTATGCGTGTATCGTATCCCATGCCATGCGATTCGATGTTTGCTTCATCTATAACGTACATACCGTATTGGTCGCATAGTTCGTAGAAGCGTTCCTGCTGGGGATAGTGGGAGGTTCTTATAGTGTTGACATTAAATCTTTTCCATAAAAAAAAGTCCTCCAGCATAAGTTCTTCCGTAACGTAGTGTCCGGTATATTCGTTATGTTCGTGATAATTGACTCCTTTTATCAATATGGGCTGTCCGTTTACAAGCAGTTGCTTGTTTATAATTTCTACGGTACGGAAACCGACTTTACAACTTGTGGCTTCGATTGTTCTTCCGTTTGCATCTTTAATACTGATGACAAGGGTATAAAGATCCGGGGTCTCGGCTGTCCAATGCAAAGGAGAATTAACTTTTTGAGACTTGAAAGCAACTTCGGCATTCTTGTTAATATTAATGAACTTTCCCTGAGGTGCAATAATGTTTTTTCCTTTCTTATCTAACAATTGATACGCAACAAGACAGTTTCTTCCTATTCCCGACGCATTGGTTAAATTAACCTTGACATCTAATAAACCGTTTTCATAATTGTTGTCTAAGGAAGATTGCACTTTGAAATCAGCAATGTGTAGCTTGGGTTGGGCATAGAGATAAATATCACGTTCAAATCCGCTGATTCTCCAGAAGTCTTGATCTTCCAAGTAGTTACCGTCTGAGAAACGATGTACCTGTACGGCTATAACATTTTTGCCTCTCTTTAGATTCTTGGTAACATTGAAGCGGGCAGGCGTCTTGGAATCCTTATTCATACCGATGAATGTTCCATTCAGATAAAAGAATGCAGCTCCGCGTGTACCGTCGGCACTAAGGAATATTTCTTTTCCGTTCCAACTATCAGGTACTATGAAATCACGACGATATGTCCCTGTCGGATTCCAATCCTTAGGCACGTATGGAGGATTGGGTCTATCCCAGTAGGGAGGATATCCTCTTGAACAGAACGAATAATTGCTGTTTGTGTAAATAGGGGTACCGAATCCTTGTCGTTCCCAGTTTCCCGGTACGATAATGTCTGCCCAACCGCTAACATCTGTGTTGGGTTTTGCGAAATTTACCGGTCGGTCAGCGAAATTTTCTACATAGTCGAACTTCCATTTACCATTAAGCATAAGGCGATAGGTTCCGCTTGTCTTCTCATTCTTTATTGCATCCTTTTCGTTCGTGTAGGATGTGAATGTACTGTGCGGAGCCTCTCTGTTGATACTCGTCAACTTTGGATTGGTGATTTGTTCGTAACGTGCTTCTTGTGCTTGTGTAACAAGTGACGACAAAAAGACACAAGTTAAGACGAAAAACTTTTTCATAATAGTAGTGATATATGTTATATATAGGATTATTAATTAAAATTTCAAACCGGATCTTAGCCATTTTTCGAGTTCTTCCGTCCATTGACGTTTGTAGAGAAAATCGTCTCTAAACCCCCAACCGTGTCCACCGGCAGGATAAGCATGTAAGGATGCGGGAACTTTATGTTTCAGAAGCGCCATGTAGTAGTTTATACTGTTGGCTGCCGGTACGGCATTATCATCGGAAGAGAATATGATAAATGCCTGTGGAGTATTTTCGGTAACTTGTAATTCATTAGAATATTTGGTTTCCAATTCTTCGGAAGGTTTTTCACCAATCAGGTTTGTGCGCGATCCGCTGTGAGTGGATGTTTTCATGGTAATCACCGGATACAACAGTATTTGGAAATCGGGACGTGTTTCTTTGGATGTATATTGTGTGGCGAGTGTGGATGCTAAATGTCCTCCTGCGGATGCGCCCATAATACCTATTCTATTTGGATTTACACTCCATTCACCGGCGTGTTGGCGAACGATACGGATAGCTTGTTCGGCATCAGACAGGGGAACTTCATGGTGTCCGTTTGGCATACGGTATTTTAACACAATGTAAGTAATTCCTTGGACGTTGAACCATGCAGCCATATCGTGTCCTTCGTGATTCATTGCCAAACGGGTATAACCTCCACCCGGGCACATAATTATAGCCATTCCATTGGGTTTGAAAGGTCGATAAACAGTGATTGTAGGGTTGGTAATGTTACTTATTCTACCATTCTCTAATTGTTGTTCTTCGCTTACCTGTCCGTTGCTGTTGGGAGCGCCATTGACCCATAACGGAAGTTCAATCGGCTGTTGGGCAAGCAGGCAGGTGGTACCGGTCAAAAACAGTAGTGTTATAATAAACGTTTTCATGGGGTATTTATTGTTTTGTGTTTATATTTTTATGTCATTTTTGTACACACTATCCACAGTTTATACAATTAATCTTCAAAGGAAATAAAAAAAAAGTAGTATCAAAATTATTTAGTAAATAGTTTGTTCTTTCTTTATTAAATTTATCATGTAAACCTTCTTTGCCCTTTGAGCTAAAGTCAAGTGAGAAAGTGCTTTCAACCTGTTAATGGGAAGGAATTAAAGAAGAGAAGGAGATGTATCAAAAGTGTGGTATTCTTTGCGTGAGGGGTACGCACTAATTGAGTTGAAAGTTTTTGTTCTGAGTGTATTAAAACACGCTACAAGTTATAAGTTGTATGTTAAGTAGCTATTCGGATATGAATTATAGTAACTCAAAACGACTTTGTTGCAACGATAGAAAAGAAAAATAACGCCTTGACTATCGTTGCAACAAAGTCATTATAGCTTATGAAACCAATAGATGCCCCCACCGCCTGAAGGAACTTTTAAGTGATATAATTGATTTATTTTCAACTTATTATCTATAAGTTTGATGTCTCCGGTATGGGGATTTATGCGTTTTACACAATAGTACCCGGAGGCTAGAGTTAACGGAATATCTGTTTCCGATTGAGAATAAATGATAACACCAATACCGGGTTTTTCCATTATCCGGTAAGGAGAATTACCCGTTTCCTGCGGTTTCATTTGGGCAACATCTATCAGAAAATTATTATCCTCTATCGAAAGCGCGGGACAAGATCCGCCCGCCATAAGTACAGCCCATGCTGAAACAGAATAACCTTGCGCATAGTAAGTAACGGCTTTTTGCGGAAACTTCCGGCGGTATTCGCTTACCGCATGATAAACGTTGTCAAATGTTACTCTGCCAATGTCCATCTTGCGGGCATGCTGACGAGGAGCTAAGTTTTTTCCACCTTCGGGAGCGTAAACAGTTCCATCGCTTTTGTAATGCCAATAGCGTATATCAATAATGTCCACGACGGAAGCTCGCTTGGAGTCATCAAGAATAGCGTCCTGCACATCTTTAGTAGCGCTTAGGGCTATTTTGACCGGCTTACCCGTTTCGGCTTTCCATTCGACAATAACGTCCAACCAAAACCGGACAAAATCTAAAGGACCGGTATATTCGGCACTGATAAGATGAATCACGTTGGGACAGTCTGCCAATTGCTCCAAGCATTGACGGGTATAGGAGCGATGAAGCTCCCGACGTACAGGGTGGGACACGTCGTAGAACATGTCTGCCACAAAAACACGCTTGTCTCCTGCAAAGTGAACAGGTTCGGCAAAACCGGTATTGTTAATATTGTTTGCCGTTCGCCACGGACTATCAACCCAATGTGCACCCGCTTCGATGATGTTGTGCTGAAAATAGTTTTCATGAAACAAAAGCAAACCTTTTTCCGCCCCTTTTCGGGCAAACTGCTTTAGCCTCATCCAATACCAAGTATTCGGACGGTTTAAGTCGTACTTGCTTAAGCCGTCCCAAGCCGTACCCTGACTGCTACGGGCAAAAGGGAGTTCGTAGAATGGAGCCCATACATCTCCGTCACGACGGCGAATACGTTCGTGGTCGTCTCTTCTCCGGTCGTACCAAAGTCCGTAATTGTGGTCTAAAGCTAATATATTTTTTTGTGTCATGTAGCCGATTACGGAGTCGATGCAATCGGTTAACCCAATTCCCGTTCTACCGGGTACGAAGCGGGTGATATGAGGTTTGGCACTGGACAAGAAAGTATTCCTCAGTTTACCGCTCCACCAAGGCACATCGTGTTTATTACCGGCTAATAATGCTCCGTTCATCAACAAACGACCGTTTGTTATTTCGAAAACATTGTTTACGGGAGATACTTGTTTGGCAGCGTTAAACCTTATTTTTTCTATCGTATTTATATTATCCGGTGAGACGGGAGCAGAAAAAACACCTTGCTCTATCCAATGCTCCAATGTCAATTTGGGAATGTAAGCTTCTTTCGCCAACTGCATGGCAACTTCTACTGTGGGGCTGCTCGAAGCATTAGTATTCATAGGCAAAATACGCGAACGTGAAAGGCAATCCTTTCCTAAACGTTCTCGCAATTGAACGTAAAAGAGGCTTCGCGGCTGTACATGATTGTTTGATTCCGCCCATTCACCGTCGCCTGAAAATTGCGCCCAGCATCCGTAAGCTCTGTTTTTAGCATCATCGGCAGGAGAATAACATTCTATTTCGGCAGCAGTACATTGCCAGAAGAAACTGTTGGCTGTGTTCCAACCTGCACCGCTCTTGTCTTGTCCTAAGTTTTTATAGGAAAGGTTGTGCCCGTCAATATTTACGATATCAAACAGCAACCCGCAAGCCCAAGAGTCAATGGAACCACTGAACCCCAACGATTCCTTTGATTCGCACTGAACAAAGGCATTAGGACCGGCAGCGCAATATCCGGCGGCAAAATCATGTATCCCATATTCGGAATAGCAACGTTGAAAAAGGGTTTGTTGTCCGAGAGTATAAAAAGTACAGCGGCGTAAACCTCCTATCTCTGATATGGGTTGACGAGAGATACAATCTTCTACTGTTATCCTGGAGGCTGTCTGTTGCAAGATAACGGCACTGCCGGAGAAATGTTTGAAGTTTATCCGGCGTATCCAGCAATTTTCAATGTTCTCCATCGAAATGCCTGTCCAGCAGTGTTCTTCGTCTTTGGGATATTGCTTGTCGTAACCGGATATGAGGGTTAGGTTTTCTATGCCTGTGTGAGCAATACGACCCTTCCATTGGTATGGCAATATCTTAGCGCCGCCATACTGCGCATCAATGGCGACGGTAAGGGGAGCATCTATTAAAATACGATTGCCTGTTACCTGAGTAACGGTTCTGTCCCAATACATATCCATATCACCGGGTTTCCAGCCCAAAGCACCGATACCTCCACCAAACTCGTTACATTTCAACGCATTTATCCATTCTTTTACGGAAGGACGCACAATCATGACACGGTCGCCGGTCTTTAAACGGTTTCCCGATGATATTTCCAATTCCCGGCTGTTCACCGGCACATAACCGGAGACCAACGTCAAGGAGTCTCGTATGGTAAGATTAGGTTCCCCCTCTACCGTCAAGAGGGTTTCCCTGTCCGTTCCCTGTCTTTGCAGTATGGTTTTATCCCTGTCTATTCCTCTCAGCACTACGCCGGAAGCATTTATCCTCAAACCCTTATTCAGGAGGAAAACACCTTTGTCGAGCAATACGGCTCCACGCAGTCCGTCTTTGTTGAGAGGAAGGGAAGATACATAATCAATAGCCCGCTGAATCCTTTCCGTATTATCGCCCGACTGCCATGCCACGAATACGGCATTCTCCACATCAGGGATATCTTGTTCCGAACTCATGTATCCGCAATAGGAATAGTCAAGTACTTGGTTTCCTTTATGGTCTTGCTTGTAAGTAAGTTTTCCGTCTTTTACTTCCAAAGCAAGGGTTTGTGCAGTGATTTGCACAAACCCCATAGTCAACAGTCCGATAAATAGGCTTGTTGCAATTATCCTGTTTGTCATAATAGGCTTTTGCGTCCGGTCAATGTGTCGTGGTTGTTTTTCAAGTCCGTCCAATCCACTTTTCGGGTCGGATCAATACCGTTGATGTACTTTTCTATGTTGGTATAACCGTCGCCGTTACAATCTTTCACCGCATCTTTCGGGTCGTCAGGATTCAATCCGTACTTCTTTTCCCAAGCATCGGGCATACCGTCTTTATCAGAGTCCGTATAAGGAGTTCCTTTATATTCCGGTAATCCGCCCACTTGCCGGATGTCGGTGATGATACCTTTTTTGTATGAATCGGCAGGAAGCCTTCTGTTAACGTATGACGATTTGAATTCGGGAGCATTTTCCACATAAATTGCCTTTCCGGTTACCACAGTTTTAATCACCCGTTTGTCCACCTCATCCCGTTTCGGAAAGTTTGCTCCTGCGTTAGCCAGCACAAAGTTATATGCTTCCTTTGCGTTCATAATAGTCACAGGTGGCATTTTGAAAGGTTCGTTTACCCGCACTTTACTTTCGTGTCCGCTGGTTCCGGGCTTGTCGTTTATCTGTACGCCGCCTGCCCAATTGTCTTTGGTCACTTTATCGTTTCCATGTACAATATTTCCGTTTACATAAGCCAGACCATATACGTCCGGTTTGTTTTTATCCCGGCTTGCTTCGGGCTTTATAATTCTATACGAGACAGGTTTGTCCATCGGGGTGACAGGACCGGGTTTATAATAGTTATTGATGATATTATAGAGGCTTTTATCATCTCCACCGTCCACCGAACGATTCCACCAGTTGAAGATTATGTTGTTTACGAAATTAAAATCGCCATCCATTCCCACAGAGCTGTTACGACTGATGTTTGAAGCAAAAAGATTGCGACAGAACATACTGTTGTGCCCGCCTATAGTTCCGCCAAAAGCATGGTTATAAGTATCTAACGCTTCGGAAAAGATGGAATTTTGAATGGTAATATTTACCGTAGGGAGTTTTTGCCCATACCCGTTTGCTTTACGGTTGTACACGTGGCGATACATGGAAATGTTTTCGTCCAGTCCCCAACTTCCGGAACAATGGTCGAAGATAATATTGCCTACTCCGTTTCCTCCCAGTGCATCATCACGGAAAGCCACATCTTGCTCGCCGCGACGAAAACGCATGTGACGGATAACAACATCGTGCGTATCAATAAGAAAACTTGCCCCCGTAACACATATACCGTCTCCCGGCGCTGTTTGTCCGGCAATAGTTATGTATGGGGCACGTACATTGATAGGACTTTTCAAGCGGATAATGCCGGAAACGTTGAATACAATGATGCGTGCGCCACCTGTTTCGCAGGCTTCGCGAAGTGTGCCCGTACCCTCATCTTCCAGCGAAGTAACGACGATGACTTTCCCTCCACGTCCACCGGCAGTAAAAGCTCCCCCACCTTCCGCTCCGGGAAATGCGGGAATAGTATTCTTTAATAAATCTTCCGGTTTAGATGCCCATGGTTTATAGGGACGACCGTGAGCAATTTCCTGCAACACTGCCGGGAGGGCTTTCTCCCATGCCAAATCAGATTTCCGGGTTATTTCCGTTTGCTGACGATCGGCTCTCTCTTTCACGGAATCGGGAATGACAGGATATTGAGCAGCTAACGGAAGCGCGCAGACAGCCATTACGAATACGAACAATACTTTTTTCATGTGTATATAATTAAATAAATTAATAGTTCGTTTGTCTTTAATAGACGGGTGAAGCAGGAAAATGTAATCAATTCAGATTAATGTGAATTCAAGATACGAAGTTATCAACAGAAACCTGTAGCGCATTTAGATACAAAGGATTTATATTTCGATCCCTCACGTAAAGATACTAAATTATCCTTAACTCCCATAGCTTCTTCCCTTCTTTTTTTAGCAGGCTGAAATACAAGCATAAATCAACCCCAGCCAAGCAAAGCGATAACTGGGGATAGGAAAGCATATTCAATTTACGCCTTGAAAAAGCAATTTAATTTGAGAGAACTTTTTAAATTGAGGGTGTGTCAAAAGTCGGAATTTACCGTTTGGTTGCTGTTTCTATCAATATCCGAATCCTTCGGATTCTTTTTAAATAGATTTTAGAAATTAGAGGACTTTTGACACACCCTCGACAAAAGCAGAAAACTATTTTTTAACAGGCTGAAAACACTTTCTTACTTAGCTTTTTCCTAAATGCACTACGGGTTATTATTTGTATGAATTAACATGTATATAAAAATATATCCCTAAATATTTTCCTCATTCCTTATTAAACTAGGAAATTGCTCTAAAAATGATTGGTCAAGCTCATAAGAAGACGCACTTTTTGAAATAAACATGCCAGTTAATCTTCCTTCCGCATCTGCACGTCCAATCTCTTCTTCACTATATAAACCAAATAATAAATGGGCGAGCTCTCCATTACTATAAATATTACAAAACATCCTTCTCATTGAAAAGTTATTATCGGCTCTTTTTCTTAGTAAACCCCTAAATGTAATTACATCTATTATTGCTGTTTTATCAGGAGCAGTAATCTGCGTAGGATGTGCAACAAAATTAAAATCACAGCCTTCAAATGTTGAGTTAAAATTATATGCGCATACATTTGTAGAAAATAATTTTCTACCATTATAGGGATTGTTGTCTTTAAATATAATGCTTAATTTATTGCAACCATAAAAAGTTCTTTCAAAACTCTCTACAATGCAATTCCTTTCAAAAAGATATGGACATATTGCTTCTAAAGCAGTACAATGTTCAAAAGTAGATTTGAAAGTTGTCACTAGACTATTAAATTTGAACAAACAGTCTGGTATTTTTGATAACCCTGTACAATGTTCAAAAGTAGATTCAAAAGTAGCTACGTTTGTATTTTTATCAAATAATTCCGGTGGTATTGCCTTTATTTTATCACACTCCCGAAACGTTTCCCTAAAGTTAATTACTTCTGTATTTTTATCAAATAATCCCGTTGGTATTTCCTCTATTGCTTTACAACCATAAAATGTCGTTAAAAAGTCAGTTACATCACAATTTTCATAAAATAATTTCGGTGGTATTGCCTTTATTTTTTTACAACCACAAAACGTAACCCCAAAGCTATCTACTTCTGTATTTTTATCAAATAATCCCGTTGGTATTGCCGTTATTGATTCACAATCAGCAAATGCACCTAAAAAATTAGTTACAGCAACATTTTTATCAAATAATCCCGTTGGTATTACCGCTATTGATGCACAATCAAAAAATGTACCTACAAAAATAGTTACAGCAACATTTTTATCAAATAATCCCGTTGGTATTGCCGTTATTGATTTACAACCAAAAAATGTAGAATGAAAAGTAACTACGACATCATTTTTATCAAATAATTTTTGGGGTATTGCCGTTATTGATATACAACTAGAAAAAGTATGGTCAAAGGTAGTTACTTTTTTATTATTGTCAAATAATCCCGTTGGTATTGTTATTATACTCGAGCAGACACGAAATGTAGATGAAAAATCATTTACCTTTTTATTTTTGTTAAATAATTTCGGCGGTATTGCCGCTATTCGCATACAACCATAAAATGTAGCATTAAAGGTAGTTACTTCTTTATTATTGTCAAATAATTTTTCTGGTATTGCCGTTATTGATTCACAACCAGAAAATGTAGTCTTAAATGTAGTTACCTTTTTATTTTTGTTAAATAATTTCGGCGGTATTGCCGCTATGTTTCCACAACCATAAAATGTAGCCTTAAAGGTAGTTACCTCTCCATTTTTGTCAAATAATTTCGGCGGTATTGTTGCTACAGTCTTACAACCATAAAAAGTAGAGTTAAAGGTAGTTACCTTTTTATTTTTGTCAAATAATTTCGGCGGTATTGTTGCTACAGTCTTACAACCATAAAATGTAGCCTTAAAGGTAGTTACTTTTTTATTATTGTCAAATAATGCTGGCGGTATTGCTGTTATATTCTTACAACCTTGAAATGTAGCTTCAAAACTACTTACAATTTTATTACTAGAAAATAAATCTCCTGGTATTCCTGTGCACCTAGTTACATTTTTAAAAGCCTGAGCAAAAGTTGTTACTTTTTTATTATTTTTAAACAATTCTGACGGTATTGTTTCATTTTCAATCTTTGTGAGTTCACTAGGAGTAGCTTGGAAAACAGATTCAAAAGTTGTTACTGCCGGATTATTTGCGAATAAATTTCCTGGAATTGTTGTTATTGAATTACAATATTTAAAAGTAGCTTTAAAATTTTTTACTTTAGTATTAGTTTTAAATAAATCATCAGTTATTCCAGTTAACATTGAACATCCTTCAAATGTTGACTCAAAAGTATTTGCATTAATACAATTACAAAAAAGATCCTTCGGAATTGTATTTATTTTTATACAATTTTTAAATGTCTCAGCAAAACATTCAATATGTGTATTTTTTGCAAATAAACCTGATGGTAAGTCCCCCAAATTCTCACAATCAGCAAAAGCTCTCTCCAAAGTTATTATCTGAGGGTTCTCATCAAAAAAACCAGAAGGAATCCCAGTCAAATTATGACAACCTTCAAACACTGAAATAAATTCTTTTAATATTCTATTGTTGACTAATAATGCTTTCGGTACAGATATTATGTTTCTACAACCCGAAAACATTTTTTTAATGGCTACTAATTTCGGATTATTTTTAAGCAAATCAGCCGGTATTTTCTCTAAAAGATAACAATCAGCAAACGCCTTTTCTGCTGTTGTTAAAGATGGTAGCTTAAAAACACTATCACTATTTTCTTTTTCTTCACTATTTTCTTTTTCTTCAAATCCATCAAATCCGGTTAATCTCGAATTTTCACAAAGACTTTTAATACTAGTAATATTAGGATCATAAATTTTATGTAATCTATAAAGCTGAGGTATTTGAGTTATTGGATAACTTTGGTCTATACAAAAACGAAACTCTTTAATAATTTTAACAGGTGAATCTTTTGCAATAGTAAAATTAATAGTATAATATGTAGTTGGGTATTTACCATCTTGTCTTTTAGGATCAGATTTTCTCTCCAAGATATGTGAGAATGTTTTAAAACTGTCCTTTTTAACATCCATTGTTCCGTCATCGGAATATGTTTGATCAGTTAAAGAATCTATGTGTATAGTACAAGTATAATGATATTTTAATTTACCATCCTTATCGGTTATAATTTGAAATAATGGTACATCGGGGTTCTGTTTAGCATCCTTGCTTTCATCTCTTTTGAAAACAAATTCTATTTCCGTAGGAAAATCATTTTTATCTTTCATCATATAAGCATTTATTAAATTAATTATTTTGTAACTACTTCTTTATAATTATAAGATAAATAGGGATTTCTCTATTTATTCTATATTTGATAAATATATGAATTTTCCATGAAAAAACCATGAATTTTCCATGAAAAAATCATGAAAAAATCATAAAAAAATCATAAAAATCCCAACATTTTTCGCAATTTTTTAAATTAAATTTCAATACTTTTTAAACCGAATAAACAAAACATTCAGACCGGTATAGCCGACTGCTTTCATCCCAAAATGAGATACGGGTTCGACCGTCCTTTTCTCCTTAATTGTCGTCCTGAGGACGATGGCTGTCGTCCTTTTCCCTCATTTTGCCGTCCTGAGGACGAGAGCTGTCGTGCTAAGGACGAGAGGTAACCGTCCGAGGACGGCAAAACAGGCTCCGAGGACGGCAAAAATCGAAGTTAGGACGAGCGTATCCCTTCGAGAAGGGTTATTTACAGAGTTTGAACCGTTTTTCCCGGAGAACGGTCATTTATTGGGTTTGATGATTTTAACCCGTTCTCAACCGGCGCTTTAACCTGCCAATCTTCGGAAGGCTTTCCACGACAGGGCTGAGGTCGAATTTGGTCGGTTTTTGGTCGAATTTGGTCGGTTTTAGTAGGTTTTTGGTAGGTTGGAGGTCGATTTTAGGGCGTTTCGATCAGGAAGTGATCAGGTAGTGATTAGATAACGGTCGGACTTGGTCAGGTGTGAGTAGGGTTGAATTGAGATGGCTCCCGGAAAGTCTTGCAAGGTTGGGGGAGAAAAGTTTTTTTAAGGAGATTATTGGGAGGATTGATGGGAAAAGAGTATATTTGTGAATAAAAAAACAAATTTCATATACAAGATATCCGGGCTGTGATGGCTTCGGTTCAAGAGAGATAACAACTGTGTATAACTTTAACAGGCAAGATTATGAAAAGAAAAAGTTTGTCCCTATTATTTTTATTGTTTTTATTTATCTCTGTCGAATCATCCGGTCAAACGGCAATACCCAAAGCAGATACCAAATGGTTTGAAGAGGCTCGCTTCGGCATGTTCGTGCATTTCGGTGCGTATAGTGTCTTAGGTGCGGGAGAGTGGGTGATGAACAATCGTCCGGTAAGCGGAAAGGATTACAGGTATTTGCAAGGCTTCTTCAATCCTCAAGAGTTTGATGCCGAAGAATGGGTAAGGATTATCAAAGACGCCGGCATGAAGTACATTACCTTTACCTCGCGCCACCACGACGGTTTCAGCAATTGGAACACACAACAGTCGGACTGGAATATCATGAACACCCCCTACGGCAAAGATTTGATAAAGCAACTTGCCGATGCCTGCCATAAAGAGGGGATAAAACTCGTGTTTTATTATTCATTGCTTGACTGGATGCGCAACGATTATCAGTATGAAACAGGACGCACCGGTAAGAAAGCGGGAAGAACGGCAAAGAGCGATTGGAATTCCTACCTTAACTTCATGAAAGCCCAATTGACGGAGCTGCTTACCAACTACGGACCAATAGCCGGCATTTGGTTTGACGGGCATTGGGATCAAACCGGCGACAAAAACAGAACAAGCCACGAGACATACGTTGATTGGCATTATCCGGAAATATACGCCCTGATACGCAGCTTGCAACCCGGTTGCCTGATTGCCAACAACCACCACCTGCCTCCTTTCGAAGGGGAAGATTACCAAATATTTGAACGGGACGTACCGGGAGAAAACACAGCAGGACACAGCGGACAAGAGATTTCCCATCTCCCGTTGGAAACCTGCCAGACCATAAACGGAGCGTGGGGATACAACATAACGGACGATAGTCACAAACCGGTAAAAGAACTGTTGCACTTACTTATCCGGACGGCAGGAGTGGGAGCTAACCTGCTGCTGAACGTAGGTCCCATGCCAAACGGGAAAATAATGCCGGAACATACGGAACGGCTGCTGGCAATGGGCAAATGGTTGAAAGAATACGGTTACACCATCTACGGAACCGAACAGGAACTCGTGAAGCCGCAACCGTGGGGAGCGTGTACCGGCAAAGGGAAAACGATTTATATACATGTTTTGGACAAAGAGGTTTCGTCCGTCACCCTTCCGGTTCCCAATATCAAATCCGCTCAATGGGTGAACGTAGATTCCAAACTCACTTGGAAGAAAGACAAAAAAACAGGTGATGTAACCTTTACCTTTGACGGCGGACTGGATGAAACGGATTCCATTATAGAGGTAGCGGTGAAATAAAAATTATAATAGGGGAAAATAGGGGTTCGGAATTCGAAAAAATTCCGTACTTTTGCATAAGATAGAGTTAATAAATTAAATTTAATGAGTAGTTTAGAATTAAGCGAACAGGAAATAATCCGGCGCAATAGTTTGGGCGAACTCCGTGCAACAGGCATTAATCCTTATCCTGCGGCAGAGTATGTAACAAATGCTTTTTCTACGGATATAAAAAAAGAGTTTAAGGACGATGAGATGCCGTTGCGCCAGGTATCGGTAGCCGGACGCATTATGAGCCGCCGTATCATGGGTAAGGCATCTTTTATGGAGTTGCAGGATTCTAAAGGACGCATACAGATTTATATTACACGCGATGATATTTGCCCCGGTGAAAATAAAGAGTTATATACGAATGTTTTCAGACATCTGCTCGATTTGGGCGATTACATCGGTATCGAAGGCTTTGTATTCAGAACCCAAATGGGAGAAATCAGTATTCATGCGCAAAAGCTGACGGTACTGGCTAAGTCCGTTCGTCCGCTTCCTATCGTAAAATACAAAGACGGAGCGGCTTACGACTCTTTTGATGATCCTGAACTCCGTTATCGCCAACGTTATGTGGATTTGGTTGTGAACGACGGCATCAAAGATATTTTCGTGAAACGTACCAGGATATACACTTCCATGCGCGAATATTTCAACTCCAAAGGCTACATGGAAGTAGAAACCCCTGTTTTGCAAGCCATTCCCGGAGGGGCAACCGCACGTCCGTTTATCACTCATCACAATGCGCTCGACATTCCTTTATATCTCCGTATTGCCGACGAACTGTATTTAAAACGGCTCATCGTAGGTGGATTTGAGGGTGTATATGAGTTTTCCAAGAATTTCCGTAACGAAGGAATGGACCGCACTCATAATCCTGAATTTACTTGCATGGAAATATACGTTGCCTACAAAGATTATAATTGGATGATGACTTTTACGGAACAGATGATTGAAAAAATCTGTTTGGATGTGAACGGAACGACAGAAGTACAAACAGGCGACCGCACAATCAACTTCAAAGCCCCTTACAAGCGCGTAACCATGCTGGACTCTATCAAGGAATTTACAGGGTACGACCTTGCAGGAAAGAACGAAGACGAAATACGTCAAATTTGCCGGAAGCTGAATATGGAAATAGACAACACAATGGGCAAAGGTAAACTCATTGACGGGATATTCGGCGAATTCTGCGAAGGCAACTACATACAGCCTACCTTTATTATTGACTATCCCATTGAGATGTCTCCACTCACCAAGCGTCATCGCAATAATCCCGAACTAACCGAACGTTTTGAGCTTATGGTAAACGGAAAGGAACTTTGCAACGCTTATTCCGAGTTGAACGATCCGATAGACCAGTTGGAACGTTTTCAAGACCAGCTCCGCCTAAGCGAAAAGGGAGACGACGAAGCCATGTTTATCGACATGGACTTTGTCCGCGCATTGGAGTACGGTATGCCGCCCACTTCCGGTATGGGTATCGGCATGGATCGCCTCGTGATGTTGCTTACAGGGCAAACAACCATTCAAGAGGTGCTTTTCTTTCCGCAAATGCGTCCGGAGAAAGCCGTTAAAACCCCTTAATGTTTTGAGCCATGAAGTTATCCGGTAAAATAGCGATAATAGGTGGGGGGAGTTGGGCTACAGCTGTTGCTAAAATGGTTTTGGCTCAGGAAGAGACAATAAATTGGTACATGCGTCGAGAAGACCGTATAGCGGATTTTAAACGGCTAGGGCATAATCCGGCTTACTTAACAGGCGTGAGATTCGATATTAAGCGAATCAATTTTAATTCCAACATTAATGAAATAATAAGAGATTCGGACATACTTATCTTTGTTACTCCGTCTCCATATTTAAAATCTCATCTGAAGAAACTTAAAATCAGGTTGACCGACAAATTTATCATTACTTCCATCAAAGGGATTGTTCCTGATGAGAATCTCATTGTATCGGAATATTTTACCAAATTTTATGGAGTTCTGCCGGAAAATATCGCTGTATTAGGAGGTCCCTGCCATGCCGAAGAAGTGGCATTGGAACGTCTTTCTTACCTCACGATAGCCTGTCCCGACATGGAAAAAGCATGTATCTGCGCCCACAGATTGAGGGGGAGTTACATCAAAACATCCGTCAGCGACGATGTGGCAGGCATTGAATACAGTTCCGTATTGAAGAACGTATATGCCATTGCCGCAGGTATTTGCAGCGGTTTGAAGTATGGAGACAATTTTCAAGCCGTGCTATTGTCAAACGCCGTTCAAGAAATGAACCGCTTTCTGAATACGGTACACCCTCTGAACCGGAATGTAAACGAATCCGTTTATTTGGGTGATTTGTTGGTTACGGCTTATTCAAATTTCAGTCGCAACCGTACCTTCGGCACAATGATTGGAAAAGGATATTCCGTCAAAAGCGCGCAAATAGAAATGGAAATGATAGCCGAAGGGTATTATGGCACGAAATGCATCAAAGAGATAAATAAGCATTATCATGTCAATATGCCGATATTAGACGCTATGTATAATATCTTGTACGAACGTATTTCGCCGATGATAGAAATCAAACTGTTGACGGATTCGTTCAGGTGAGATATAAGGTTTAAGAAGCCAACTTCAATTGTAAATTATAACACAAACAATAATGATTCATATAAATATTGAAAAGACATTCGGATTCATCTCCAAAGAGAGCGTTTCGACTTATGCAGCCAAAGTGAAAGCGGCACAAAAGGCATTGGAAAAGGGAACAGGCAAGGGTAGCGATTTTTTAGGTTGGTTGCATCTGCCTTCATCTATTAGTAAAGAACATATAGCCGACTTGAAGGGTACTGCAAAGATATTAAGGGATAATTGCGAAGTTGTTGTCGTGGCAGGTATCGGAGGGAGTTATTTAGGGGCACGTGCTGTAATTGAAGCTCTTTCCAATAGTTTTGCCTGGTTGCAGGAAAAGAAGAATAATCCTGTCATTATTTATGCGGGACACAATATCGGCGAAGATTATTTGCATGAGTTGACTTCTTTTTTGAAAGATAAGAAGTTCGGTGTTATCAATATCTCCAAATCGGGAACAACTACCGAAACGGCATTGGCATTCCGCTTGTTGAAGAAACAATGTGAAGACCAACGTGGAAAAGAAACGGCACGCAAAGTGATAGTTGCCATTACCGATGCCAAGAAAGGTGCGGCTCGCATTACGGCAGATAAGGAAGGATATAAATCGTTTATCATCCCCGACAATGTTGGCGGACGCTTTTCCGTTCTTACTCCGGTAGGCTTGTTGCCTATTGCCGTTGCAGGATTCGACATTGAGAAACTTGTAGAAGGTGCGCGCGAAATGGAAACGGCTTGCGGTGTCGATGTTCCCTTTGAAAAGAACATTGCTGCCATATATGCTGCAACTCGTAACGAACTCTATAAACAGGGTAAGAAAATAGAGATTCTTGTAAACTTCAACCCAAAACTCCATTATGTAAGCGAATGGTGGAAACAACTCTACGGAGAATCCGAAGGTAAAGAACATAAGGGTATATTTCCCGCTTCGGTAGATTTTTCGACAGATCTCCATTCTATGGGACAATGGATACAAGAAGGAGAAAGAAGTATATACGAAACAGTTCTTTCTGTTGAAAAAACAAATCATACCCTTACTGTTCCTTCTGATGAAGCAAACCTCGACGGATTAAATTTCTTAGCCGGTAAACGGGTGGACGAAGTAAACAAAATGGCAGAATTAGGTACGCAATTAGCTCATGTGGACGGTGGCGTACCCAACATACGCATTGTCATTCCCGAACTCAACGAATACAACATCGGACAACTGTTGTACTTCTTTGAAATCGGTTGTGGCATTAGTGGTTATCTATTGGGGGTGAATCCGTTTGATCAACCGGGTGTAGAAGCGTATAAAAAGAATATGTTTGCATTGCTCAATAAACCGGGATACGAAGCAGAATCTAAAGCGATACGTGCGAAGATTTAACTATTACAGATATGGCATTAAAACCGACTATTCCCAAAGGAACGCGTGATTTCTCGCCTGTTGAGATGGCGAAACGTAATTATATATTTAACACCATTCGAGACGTATATCACCTCTATGGTTTTCAACAGATAGAAACCCCCGCTATGGAGATGCTTTCTACCTTAATGGGAAAGTATGGAGACGAAGGAGACAAGCTCCTCTTTAAGATACAGAACTCCGGTGATTATTTTTGGGGGCTGACAGACGATGAATTACTAAGTCGTAATTCCGCGAAATTAGTTTCCAGGTTTTGTGAAAAGGGGTTGCGTTACGACCTCACCGTTCCTTTTGCTCGATACGTAGTGATGCACCGTGGTGAAATAACTTTCCCTTTCAAGCGTTATCAAATTCAACCCGTATGGCGTGCCGATCGTCCACAAAAAGGACGTTATCGTGAGTTTTATCAATGTGATGCCGACGTGGTAGGAAGTGACTCTCTACTCAATGAAGTGGAACTGATGCAAATTATAGACACGGTCTTTAACCGTTTTGGTGTTCGTGTATGTATTAAAATAAATAATCGTAAGATACTTTCCGGGATAGTTGAGATTATAGGTGAAACCAATAAAATTCTAGATATTATCTCAGCCATTGATAAACTTGATAAGATAGGGCTGGAAAACGTAAACAAAGATTTGGTTGATAAAGGTATAAATTCCGAAAGCATTGCCAAGCTGCAACCCATTATTCAGCTTAGCGGGACAAATACGGAAAAGCTGAGTATCCTCAAAAAAGAACTTGCAACAAGTGAAGTTGGATTGAAAGGAGTGGAAGAAGGTGAGATTATCCTCTCCATGCTTGGAAATTTTAATCTGAAAAATGAAGTAGAGCTTGACCTTACCTTAGCGCGCGGACTAAATTATTATACCGGTGCTATTTTTGAAGTGAAAACCCTTGATATGCAGATAGGAAGCGTTGCCGGTGGCGGTAGATATGACAACTTAACGGAAGTATTTGGTATGCCGGATGTTTCGGGAGTAGGAATTTCTTTTGGTGCAGACCGTATATTTGATGTTCTTAATCAATTAGACCTTTACCCCAAAGAAGCGATAAATAGAACAAAACTCCTTTTCGTAAACTTCGGAGGGAAGGAAATGGATTACTCACTTTCGATATTATCCAAAGTACGTGAAGAAGGTATCAGTGCAGAGATGTTTCCTGATGTTGTAAAAATAAACAAACAAATGAGTTACGCCAATGATAAAAATATTCCCTTTGTAGCCATTATCGGCGAAGACGAATTGAAAGAGGGTAAGATTACATTGAAGAATATGACTACAGGCGAACAGACTCTTATTAAACCGGTACAATTGACGGCTGAACTACTTAAATAGCTTTTCTATATATTCTTCCCTAATCGTACTTAAAACCGTATGCCCGTCCGGAGTACGATTAGGCGTTTGACAGGAAAAAAGATTATCAACCAGATCCATCATCTCTTCATTACTCAATACTTGTCCGCAAACAATAGCAGAAGCCCGCGCTAACGTTAATGCCAATAAGTTTTGTATTTCTTCTTTCACATCATTGCCCTTCTCCATTGCTGTATATATTATATTGCGTATCAGTTGCACGAAATTTAATCCTTCAATACCCGAAGGTATAGCATTAACGGCATAATTACCGCCACCTAAATCGCTCAAATCAAATCCAAGGCATATCAGATCTTCCATAATATTTTGTAACATGGCAGCTTCGGATGCCGGCAATTGCAATATCTCTGGAAAGAGTACCCGTTGCGAAAGCCCTTGTTTGCATTGAATTTGCTTTAGATACCTGTCAAACAATATTCGTATATGTGCACGGTGCTGGTCAATGAGCATTAGTCCCGACTTAACGGAAGTAAGAATAAAGCGTCCTTTAAACTGCAAATGCTGTGTACCTTTCTCTATAAACGGTTCATTAGGATATAATGAAGACTCGTCTTCATTGGAAGGAGGTTTATCAACTCCGTTGTACAAGCTTTCCCAATCCGTCGTTTTGGGATGCAAATAAACAGGCTCTGATGTTTTAAAAGGATTAAATCTTTCGTTATAGTTTATTCTTGGCGATTCAACCGGATTTTGCGGATTAAATGCGGGAATATCGGGCAATCCTTCCGTGTCAAAATCAATAGAAGGAATAACATTAAACTTTCCTAACGATTCTTTGACGGCAGCAGCAAGTATTTTCCAAATAAACTGTTCATTCTCAAACTTAATCTCCGTTTTTGCAGGATGAATATTAACATCAATATTGTCAGGTTCTATTTCAAAGTAGAGAAAATAAGATATGTGTTCACCCGCGGGAATAATTTGTTCGTATGCATTTTCAACCGCTTTATGAAAATAAGGATGACGCATATAACGTTTATTCACAAAAAAATATTGATGCGCTCCCCTTTTGCGGGAAAATTCCGGTTTACCGATAAATCCGGAAATATTTACCATAATTGTATCTACTTTCACGGTAAGTAGTTTTTCATTCAACTTTTTCCCAAAAACAGAAACAATACGTTGACGTAGAGAAGATACAGGTAAATTAAGGACTTCAGAATCATTATAATGAAGAAAGAAAGCAATATCAGGATTAACCAATGCTATACGCTCAAATTCGGCAAGGATATTACTATACTCTGTTGTATCTGGTTTTAAGAACTTTCGGCGGGCAGGAATATTAAAGAAAAGATTTCTTACCGAAAAACTACTACCTATGGGACAAGAGATGATCTCTTGAATTTCGACTTTAGAACCGGCGACAACTATTCGTGTTCCCAACTCTTCAGTTTCCAATCTTGTTTTTAGTTCTACTTGTGCCACAGCAGCAATAGACGCTAAAGCTTCCCCTCGAAATCCCATTGTTCGTAAAGCAAACAAATCTACAGCTTTATGTATTTTGGAAGTGGCATGTCGTTCGAAAGAAAGTCGTGCATCGGTTTCAGACATTCCTTTCCCATCGTCAATCACTTGAATGCGAGTTTTACCGGCATCGGTTACTAATACATGGATATTCTTGGCTTCAGCATCAATTGCATTCTCCATCAATTCTTTGACAACAGATGCCGGACGTTGTATTACTTCTCCTGCTGCAATCTGATTGGCTACCGAATCGGGCAACAATTGAATAATATCACTCATCAAACAAAAAAATTAGTTATTAGCATTTACACGCTTAGGCAAAGTCATAGCCTTTCGAGTACTCTTTTTCAATATTTCACTGCTCCTCTTATTGCGCCAATTGAAGATATCATCTTTATTAAGCGGTCTAACATAATCAAACCATGCAAAAGTAGGTAGTTTCAATTTATCGGGAGGTATCTGATCCATTGGATATAATATCCCATTAGACTTAGGACTCATCACCATTTTTTCCATCGCTCTTTCTTTTAAAAAAAGATTCAATAAACTGGTTTCCGAGGTATTCATGCCAATCATTGTACTATCTTTCTCGTCTTCCGGATAAAAAATTACTTTTACATTAGATATTATATCTACTTTTCGCAAATCCTTTTCTTCAAAATAACCCTTGATTTCTTTTCCCGATACTTGGTTGTAGTGAATAGAATCTTTTTGCTCTACCGTTAGAGCTTGATTAACGATATGCACCCAATCAATAGTACTGTCATTCATATACGCTCTTATCTCCTCACCCAAAAGCTGTTGATTCCCATTCCATAAAATAGGGTCACTGTACATTGTTAGACAAGAGGTCTTAGAATTGAAAACTAACGAATCACATATCCCCTGCACATCCGGACGATACATCCGGACTTTGTGATACGCCTCCATTATACGATAAGTCGAATCGGTATTCAAATAATAAGTATTTATTTTTAATGTGTCGGCATGCATAAACAAACTATCTCCTTGAGAATAATCCACAGCAACAGCACGTTTAGTGGCAAAAGCATCTCCGGTACGCTCATTGTAAAAACAATAATTGCCGGTCAGCATATTTTTATTTACCGTATCATTCATCAGTATATTATCAAACGCTTCTCCATATCCGGCTGCTCGGTCATAAAACAAGCTATCACCGGTAAGTTTCTTTCCTTCATTGGTTAATATGGAGCGATCAAGGAGTTCTGCTTGATTAGTGGAGGTATTATAGACCCCTCGTTCGGAATAAATATGATTTTCTTCGCTTACAATATTTGAAGGTCCTAATATTATAGCCAGTTTAGATTGCGTACTATATTTTAATGTATCTGAAGTCAAAATAAATTCTGGATTATCTAATCTTACCTTGTGGTTAAACACTGCAAGTTTAGTAGCAGGACTATATTCACCCCAATTGGAAGTCAATACATTCTCTTCGTCAGTCAACATACCTCCGTTAAAATAGTAGCCTAAGTTGAAGACGCGATCATAATTTAAACTATCTGTAGTAAGTTCAGTATTGCGATTAATCATCTTCACGCTGTTACGAAGCATAGCTATTTGAGACATTCCATCGTAAAATAAATAATCCCCGTATATGAACAAAGTATCCCCTTGCTCCATACGCACATTACTAAAGGCTTCCACTGAATTTGTTTTTTCATAGATCAACGCACTGTCACAATACATATACATACTATCATGACGCAACTTCACCGCCCCAATAAGAATCTGTACATCCGGACGCAGCAATCTGTCTGTCATTCCTTTATCGGCATGTAACAAATCTACCCGTTTCTTTTTTTCACTTTTATTGTCTTGTGCAACAAGAAAAATACTAAACAAACATAGAATACATATAAGAAAAAACGGATATATCAATCTTTTATCCATCCCGGGTATTTAAAAGTACAATTTTTCCACTTCTCGTTGATTCGTACATAAGTATGCTTTTGCTTTTCTACTATCCACTTATGAATTATCTCTTCTTGTCGTTTTTCCAATACAATCTCTTTCAAGTTTTGATAGTCGTCAGCAATCGTTGCTTTATGCCCATTAATTCTGGTTTTCAGTTTTACTATCGCACAGACTGTTTTCCCGTCTTTTTCATTTACCATAGTAAAGGCTTTTGATATTTCCCCAACATTCATCTTATCCCCAACTTTTGCTATTTCTTGCGGTAGCTGTTGCATTTCAAATTTGGATGTATTCGTATAAGGGTTAGGCATGATACCGTGATTGTTGCGTGTGTTTTTATCATGAGAAAGTACGGAAGCCGTCTCTTCAAATGTAAATTTATTCCGGCGAATATCGTCGGCAATAGAATCAAGTCGTGTATTTGCTTCTTCCAAATCTTTATTGGAGACTTCCGGCTTTAACAGAATATGACGAGTATTAATACGGTCGCCGCGTTTTTCTATCAGCTGAATAATATGAAAACCAAATTCCGATTCTACTATCTTGGAAACTTTTTTAGGGTCTTGCAAATTAAAAGCCACATTGGCATATTCGGGAACCAGTTCTCCACGTCCCTTAAAACCTATTTCACCACCTCTGACAGCCGAACCCTTATCTTGCGAATAAAGAAGGGCTAAAGTCGAAAAATCCGTTTCACCGGAATTAACTCGTTCTGTATATTCCCGTAACTTTCTTTTTACATCTTCAATCTCATCTACCGGTATTTTAGGTTGTGAAGTAATAATCTGTACTTCTACTTGTGTAGGAATGTAAGGGATACTATCTTGGGGCAAATCTCTAAAATACCGGCGTACTTCAGCGGGAGTTACTTTAACGTCTCCTATCAATTTCTGTTGCATCTTTTGCATGACCAAGTAATGGCGAACATTCTCACGCATCATTTCCCGTATTTGCGTATAGGGCTTATTGAAGTATTCTTCCATCTTTTCTTTAGACCCTATTTGTTGAATATTTTGGTTTATTTGATCATCAACTCGCCTGAATACGTCTGATTCGGAAACTTCAATACTGTCAAGCGCCGCCTGATGCAAAAACAATTTTTGTATGGCAAGTTCTTCCGGGATAATGCAATACGGGTCGCCATCGAATTTGCGTCCCTCATGGTACCGGGCGTCCATTACCGCTTGTTCGACCTCGGATTTAAGGATGGCTTCATCGCCTACTACCCAAACCACTTCGTCAATTACATTGTCTTGACAATACATTCTTATTCCTGCAACAGATAGTAATGCTAATAAAAAGATAAACCGAACGTATATAAATTTCTTCATTCTTCTTTATTGTAATAAATAATATTATTTCTTTGTTCTGCCTGATGATATAAGTCTTCTTTTATTTCTTCCATAAAACCTACTTGTTTCCAATTTAAAAGCACCTCTTTAACCTCAGCTTTTGCAAATTCGTATGGTTTTATTTCTCCCTTTTCACAAAACTCACTTACGTTCAAAAAGTAATAAAACTCATCATCGTTCCATTCTATTTGTTGTTGTTCCTTTATGTACGTCTCCGAATCAGGCATATTAAGCGGGATATATCCCAATATTTCGGAAACAGGCATCCATTTGTCGTAAAAGTACAAATAATTCACTGCATTCAAAAAACTATACTTTTCCAGTTTTTCTACTGCCTCGTAAGTTTCCGTTTTATACCATATACGCACGTCATCTAACTGCGGAGCCGTAATGGGAACTTTAATAAACAATCCTTTTAATAAAGAAAAATCAAGAAGAAACAGGTTTTTGTTTTGTTCGTAATAGTCGCTTATCTCTTGTTCGGGAATGTCCCACGAATATTGCTGTTTAATTAATTCCTGTTGATAAGTCTGAATAATGAGCGAATGACGGTAATTTTCCACAAAAGCATCAATATCACTATTGTTGGGGATATTACTTTTAGCCTTGTCATAAAGTAAAACATCCTTAATCCAATTATGGATATAGTTATCGACAAAAGTTGTACTATCATCTTTGGATATGCCGAAAGGAAGTATTTTTTGCACATCTTCTCTATATAAGAAATTACTCTCAACCGAGACTAAAAGTGTCTTTCCCTCGTGGTCTTTCGGCTTATCCTTACATGACAAACAGAAAAAGAATAAAATTAATAAAAGAACTGATATCCTCATTACCATCTTAATTTTATTCTACGAAGATACATAAATTATTTGTTTGTAAGCGGAGATACACAGAACTTTTTAATATTTTTCCGCATAACTCCGCTTATTTTATACGTATATTTTAATATGATAACGTATATTTAATTTGCCATTTCCGAAATAAACTTAATGCGGACGAGGCGAATCTCATCTTCCGAAAAGTCCGGTCCTAACTCATCAAGGGCTTTTTCGACACTATCGGTTTCCGACACTTTAAAATAATCATAAATATCAAGCAGATGATCTTCGTCCATTATTTCAGTCAAAAAATAATCAATATTCAACTTTGTTCCCGAAAATACAATTGCTTCTATTTCATCCAACAATTCACTAAATTCTATACCTTTTGAAAGAGCAACATCATCCAAAGCTACTTTCCGGTCAATAGATTGGATAATTGAAACTTTAAGTTTCGATTTATTGGCTACCGTCCGGATTCGCAAATCTTCCGGACGTTCGATTTCATTTTCTTCACAATGTTTTTTTATTAACACGCAGAAATCTTCACCGTAGCGTTTGGCTTTGCCTGCTCCTACACCCGGTATATTCTGCAACTCCTCCAGTGTAATCGGATAAATGGTTGCCATAGCTTCCAACGATGGATCTTGGAAAATAACGTATGGAGGTACGCTAAGTTTTTTCGACAATTTTTTCCGTAAATCTTTCAATATTGCATAAAGAACCGGATCAACCGCACATGCCCCCCCGCCTCTGGACGGTACTTCTTCATCTTCCGTTTCTTCAAAATCATTATCTTTCGTTATCTTAAATGATTGGGGATTCTTTAGGAACTTACGCCCGGCAGAAGTTACTTTAAGTGTCCCATAATTTTCGACGTCTTTACTTAGGTAACCGGCAATCAAAGCTTGCCTGATTATTGCACTCCATACTCTATCTTCTTCTCCCATACCCGACCCAAATGCTTCGAGATCTTCATGAAGATGTGCTTGTATCTCGTCTGTTTCTCGCCCTTGTAAAATATCAATAATATAATCTGCTTTAAAACTTTCTTTAACTGCTATAATTGCCTCAATCACAGCACATAACGAATCTTGAGCCTCCACTTGCTTTTTAGGGTTTAAACAGTTGTCACAATTTCCACAATTATCTTCTAAATATTCTTCACCAAAATAATGCAATAAAGATTTTCGGCGACATACGGACGATTCGGCATAAGCTGCTGTTTCAAAAAGAAGTTGCTTGCCTATTTCCTGTTCTGCGACAGGCTTTCCTTGCATGAACTTTTCCAGTTTTTGCAAGTCTTTGTTCGCATAAAAAGTAAGACAAAGTCCTTCACCGCCATCTCTGCCCGCACGTCCGGTTTCCTGATAGTATCCTTCCAGACTTTTAGGGATGTCATAATGGATAACGAATCGCACATCCGGTTTATCAATTCCCATTCCGAAAGCGATAGTAGCCACTATGACCTCTATTTTTTCCATTAAAAAATCATCCTGATTTTGAGTACGGGTGTTAGAATCCATTCCCGCATGATAAGCTCTGGCACTAATATCGTTAGCTTGAAGAATTTCTGTAAGTTCTTCCACTTTTTTCCTGCTTAAGCAATAGATAATCCCTGATTTCTCCCGATGATTCTTTATAAATCTGATAATATCCCTGTCTATGCTATTGTTTTTGGGGCGTATCTCATAGTACAGATTCGGACGGTTGAACGAAGACTTATATACCTGAGCATCAATCATGCCGAGATTCTTTTGAATATCATGTTGTACTTTTGGAGTAGCCGTTGCAGTCAATGCGATGAGAGGCGCTTTGCCTATTTCATTTATGATAGGGCGGATACGCCGGTATTCCGGACGAAAATCATGTCCCCATTCCGAGATGCAATGGGCTTCGTCAATGGCATAAAAAGAGATTGTTATATCTTTGAGAAACCCCACGTTTTCTTCTTTCGTCAATGATTCGGGAGCTACATAAAGCAGTTTTGTTTTTCCTGCAAGAATATCCGATTTAACTTGATCTATTGCACCTTTATTCAAAGATGAATTAATAAAATGAGCCACTCCGTTTTCGTCATTGAAGGTGCGCATGGCATCCACTTGATTTTTCATTAAGGCAATCAATGGGGAAACAACAATTGCTGTTCCTTCCATGATAAGAGAAGGCAGTTGATAGCATAAAGACTTTCCACCGCCGGTAGGCATAAGCACAAAAGTATCATTTCCCGCAAGCAAATTTTCAATGATTGCTTCTTGATTTCCTTTGAACTTATCAAACCCGAAATATGTTTTTAGCTGGTCTCTCAAATTAATCTTCCTTACCATTGTCTATAATATCCCACCGTTTCGATTATATTTAACATTTCTCCCTAATAATTAAGAGTATAAAACAAAGTTATGAATAACTTCTTAAAATATCACATATAATATGAATAATATTTTAATGATCAAACTTCTTATTTCCAAGCCATAGTTTTTGAGGCAAACGATATGAAAAGTTATTCCAGAAAAAAGATTGGGAAAAGGTTTGAGATATTGCTATGATGCCGATTGCAAACCGGTTAAGTTGGTTTTACTCAGTTGTTGTTGAGCGTAATCCAACGTAACTTTAAAGGTATGCCGTTCTTGCGAAGGAATATCAAACATGACATCTATCATAATACTTTCTACGATGGAACGTAAACCGCGAGCACCAAGCTTAAATTCCATCGCTTTGTCCACAATATATTCGAGAACTTCGTCTTGAAAAGTCAATTTTACTTTATCCATCTTGAACAATTGAACATATTGCTTGATAATTGAGTTTTTAGGTTCGGTAAGAATGGAGCGAAGAGCCTTTCTATCCAATGGCTCCAAATATGTTAATACAGGCAAACGACCGATAATTTCAGGAATTAAGCCAAATGATTTTAAATCCTGGGGGGTAATATATTGCAACAGATTGCTCCTGTCAATCGTGCTTGTCTTACGGGAAGCCTCATAACCTACCACATGCGCGTTCATACGTTGGGCTATTTTCTTTTCAATACCGTCAAACGCCCCGCCACAAATAAAAAGTATGTTTTTAGTATCGACCTGAATCATCTTTTGGTCAGGGTGTTTGCGACCTCCTTGAGGCGGAACATTTACAATAGAACCTTCCAAGAGTTTCAACAATCCTTGTTGTACCCCTTCCCCACTCACATCACGCGTAATGGAAGGGTTATCGCTTTTACGCGCTATCTTATCCAATTCATCAATAAATACGATTCCTTTTTCGGCTTCACTTACCTCGTAATTAGCCACTTGAAGCAAACGGGTTAAGAGGCTTTCAACGTCTTCGCCCACATAACCGGCTTCGGTAAGCACCGTTGCATCCACTATCGTAAAAGGTACGTGCAGTAATTTAGCAATGGTGCGTGCCAACAAAGTCTTCCCTGTTCCGGTGCTGCCCACCATAATTATATTGGACTTTTCAATCTCTACATCATCACTTTTGGTGTTTTTCTGCAATAGCCGTTTATAATGGTTATAGACAGATACTGCAAGAAAACGTTTTGCACTGTCTTGTCCGATAATATATTGATCAAGAAATTCTTTGATTTCCAGTGGCTTGGGTAGTTCTGCCAGACTTGTCTGTTGAAACTTCACTCCACTGTCAACATGTATCTTTACGTTTCCTTCTACAATCTCGTATGCTTGTTCGGTACAGGTATCACAAATATTTCCGTACAATCCGGTAATCATCAATGTCGTTTCGTTTTCATAACGACCACAGAAACTGCATTGCTGTTTTGTGTCTTTTATTCTGGATTTTTTCATTTTTACACTTTACGTACTAAAACTTCGTCAATCATACCGTATTCCTTAGCTTCAGATGCCGTCATCCAATAATCGCGGTCTGAATCTTTCCATACTTTGTCGAAGTCCGTATGAGAATGTTCTGCTATAATCGTATAAAGTTCGTGCTTGGTCTTTTGTATTTCGCGAGCTGTGATTTCGATGTCGGATGCTTGTCCTTGTATGCCACCCATTGGCTGGTGAATCATCACCCGCGAATGTGTTAAGCCCGAACGTTTTCCTTTTGCACCGGCTACCAAAAGAACTGCTGCCATAGATGCAGCCATGCCCGTACAAATAGTAGCCACATCGCTGGCAATAAACTGCATCGTGTCGTAAATGCCTAAACCGGCATGAACGGCTCCTCCCGGCGAATTTATATATATGGAAATATCTTTGCCCGAATCTACGGAATCCAGATAAAGCAATTGCGCTTGCAGGGTATTGCCCGTATAGTCATCTATTGGGGTTCCTAAAAAAATAATACGATCCATCATTAAGCGCGAAAACACATCCAATTGGGTTACGTTCAACTGCCTTTCTTCGAGAATATATGGATTCAAATAGTTCGCCTGAAATTTTAGTACGTCTTCCAATACTGAACTGTTCATACCTAAATGCTTAGTTGCATATTTCCTGAAATCTTCCATTTTTTTGATAATGTATAATTTACTGTTACAGATAAAATTAAAGAGTATGACTATCGACTTTAAATTGCTTAATAAGTACAAATATAAAAAAAATATTACACAGAGAAAAATCAAAAATACATATCTTGCAACAATTTTTACAATCACGATAAATTCTCTTAAAAAAAACGGTTATTATATGAAATCTATAATATTGTATTTTTTCAAAACGTATCTGCTTTTTGTCTTTGTTCTGGCTTTGCAGAAACCTGTATTTATGCTCTTCTATCACGATTTATTCGCCGGTGCGAAAGCAGCGGACTTTCTGGACGTAGTATGTCACGGATTGGTTTTGGATTTATCCATTGCAGGTTACCTCTCTATTATCCCCGGTCTTTTGCTTATCGGCGCTCTATGGCTTTCTCCTTCGTTAATCCGTATCTTTCGTAATACTTATTTTGGTATCATTGCTGTTCTTTTAGCCTTTATATACACTTGCGACATCGTTTTATATCAATATTGGGGATTTCGTTTGGATTCCACTCCTTTATTTTATTTCTTTTCTTCTCCGAAAAATGCGATGGCAAGTGCCGAAATAGGAATGATTATCGGCAATATCGGTATAATGATTGTTTACGCAATCGTATTTTATATGATATTCAGACTCGTGTTAATGCGGAGAAAACCACTTCCGGTCAATAAAACACGCATCAAAACAACCATTGTCTTGTCGTTCGCAACAGGGCTATTGTTTATCCCTATTCGGGGAGGGTTCTCGGTTTCTACGATGAACATCGGTAAGGTGTATTACAGCGACAACATAAAATTAAATCATGCTGCCATTAATCCTTGTTTCAGTTTGATGGAGTCGTCTCTCCATAATTCGAATTTCGAGAAACAATACCGGTTTATGGATTCTCAAAAGGCAGATGAAATATTCGACCTTCTTACGGATAAGCCTGTAACGGATAGCATACCTGCGCTTTTTACCGGTGAACGTCCCAATATTGTTTTCATCATACTCGAAAGTTTTCTGTCCAAAGCGATGGAAACATTGGGAGGGTTGCCTAATGTCGCCGTACATTTGGACGAGCTTACCGGTGAGGGTATCCTGTTTACCAATTTTCATGCCAACAGTTTCCGCACGGATCGCGGTCTGATATCCATACTTAGCGGCTATCCGGCACAACCCACTACAAGCATTATGAAATATCCTAAAAAGACACAATCATTGCCTTCCATACCACATTCATTAAAGGCAGCCGGCTACGACCTGCAATATTATTACGGTGGAGATGCCGACTTTACGAATATGCGTTCATTCCTTATATCAGCAGGAATTACCAACATAGTATCCGACAAGGATTTTCCTCTTAGTGACCGGTTGAGTAAATGGGGAGCGCACGACCATATTGTATTTACCCGTTTTCTTTCGGATATTGAAAATGAAAAGCCGCAAGAACCTTTTTTGAAGATAGTGCAAACCTTGAGTAGTCACGAACCGTTTGATGTTCCTTTCCATAGGTTAAGCAGTCCGTTTTTTAAATTCGGTAGCTTATACGGACAGTTGTTTGGGAGATTTTATCAATCATTATAAACAGACCGAATGGTGGAACAATAGTATCATTGTTCTTGTTCCCGACCATGCCGGCGGATACCCTTCGGACATTGACCATTTATCGCCCGTGCGCTATCAAATTCCCTTATTAATAATCGGTGGAGCAGTAAAAACTCCTGTAAAGATTGATACTTACGCTTCTCAAATAGACATAGCGGCTACATTGCTTGCACAGTTGAGATTGCCCCACGAAGAATTTACATTCAGTAAGAATATATTAAACCCTTCTTCCCCTCATTTCGCCTATTTTTCCTATCCCAATGCTTTCGGAATGATTACACCGGAGAATCAATTGGTGTTTGATTGTGATGCAGACCGGATATATTCCGATACAGGCAGTAATCCCGGCGAGAATTTAGAAAAAGGAAAAGCATTTTTGCAAAAGCTGTATGGCGATTTAGGAAAGAGATAGCTTTGTAATGTTGAAAGGAAAAAGCCGCATTGGGATGTGATGAAACTCCGGATGACATGATTTGAGTGCTTGTTCCTTTCTGTAATCTACTGGCTTATGAAGCATCCCGAAAGATTGTAGCCCGCCATTCAGAAACAAAGCCTGTCTCGGTTTTTCAATATACTTGATGAGTTTCCCAATTCAACCAATGCGGCTTATATTATAAAGCAAATGTAAAAACATTTTATTGAAAAACAAGAGAAACAAAAAAAAATTGATAAAATTATTTCTTTTTAGCTCTGCACATTCAAAAACTTTCAACTCTCCCCTTTCAACTTTCCACTCAATTTGGGCATGTCCCGAAAGAATATCACACACATGGTAGGGGCGATCCTTGCGATCGCCCCGAAGAGCTATATATATTTCAATCCTTCGGATTGGCATATTGATTGAGCAATACATTCCTTTCCTACTTCCTCTATCGTGTTACTTTTGCTTTTTCTACATATTGGTTTATAATATCCAGCAGCTTTTCGCCATATTTCTCCACTGTCTGCTTGCCTATATAAGGGATATGTAGCAACTCCGAAGCGTCTCGCGGCAATGAATTTACGATACCCAATAGGGCTTTTTGCTGAACCACCGTATATACCGGCACATTTGTTCCTTGTGCATTTGCCTCTGCTTTTCGCCATTCTATCAATTCCGAATACAGGACGGGATGAAGAATATCGCTTGGAACCTTTGCTTTTTCCTGCCGAGAAGAATGATTATTGCGTTCTTTCCGCTCCATCTGATTATCTTTTGCAGAAAGCATCAGACGGTTTTTGTTCTTTAAATAAGCTGAAACAGAAAAGCCCTCTTTCTCCGTGAGAGCCAGCGTCCCATTTTTTACATACACCATTTCCTTTAAAATTGCAAAGGCTTCGGTGAATTTCTTTTTTACCTCTTTATTATCCGTTCCTATCCTCGTTTCATTCAATAAGGAAGAGAATAAAGCCTCCAATTCTCGGTGAAAATAATGCGCTCCGGAAGTAATTCGGCTGTTTAAAGCCGGATTGTTTGCGTAATCTTCCGTACTCATTACCATTTTGGAATATTGCGTGTTAAAGGTTTCTGCCACTTTACCAACTTTTGTTTTGAACGTATCCGATGCTTCTTTATACCGTGCCAACAATTGAGGATAAAGCCGGTAGAGATGTTCGTCTATAATGCGAACAACTTGTAACAAACGTTGCTCCAGAAGGTGAAAATTAAACTGATCGGACAATAAATCAAGGAAATAATATCGCTGCAATTCCCGGAGCTGCTGTCCGTCGGGAGATCTTTGTTCTATTTCGTGGTCAAATTCCTTGATAGTAGTGTCGCAAATAATTGCACTTCGATTCAAACAGGAAGCCAGTACCATGCCTTCCAACGTTTTGCAACGACTTAAAGCCACATATACCTGCCCGTGTGCAAATGAGTTGTTGGCATCAATGATGGCACGTTCAAACGTCAACCCTTGGCTTTTATGAATAGTAATAGCCCATGCCAGCCGGATAGGGTATTGCAGAAAAGTGCCTTCCACTTCTTCGGTAATTTCTTTCGTTTGAGGGTTGAGTGAATACTTGCTGTTTGTCCATCTTTCAATGGCAAGTTGAAAGCTGTGTTCATCGTCGTTAGCCCGCACCCAAATACTGTTCTCGTTCACTTCCGTCACAAACCCTATTTTCCCATTGTAGAAACGTTTCTCAACAGAGGAATCATTTTTGATAAACATGATTTGCGCCTCCTTTTTCAGAGTAAGTAATACGTCTGCGGGGTAGGAGCTTTCAGGGAAATTTCCTTCTATTTCTGCCCGGAAACTGTATGCTTGTCCGGCAAGCGCATTCAGGCGAAGGTCGTTGTGCTGCTGTGCCTGGTAGTTATGAGTGGCTAGGCGGATATATCCTTCCTTCTCGTCGTTAGGGCGAAAATTGGGAATGTACCGCTTGTTCAATTCACTCAACACGGCATCGTCGGCTTCATTATTGCGAATCTTATTCAGTAGATGTAAGAAATGCGTATCGCTTTGCCGATATACTTTTTTCAGTTCGATAGTTACGTATTTGGTATTCTTTAGTGCAAGGCTATCGAAGAAAAAGCCGGTATTATAATACTGACTAAGCAATTCCCATTCGTGATCTTTCAATACGGGAATCAACTGTTGCATATCGCCAATCATCAGCAACTGAACTCCGCCAAAAGGCTTACTCTGGTTGCGATAGCGGCGTAATACGGCATCAACGGCATCCAGCAAATCAGCGCGTACCATACTGACTTCATCAATCACCAACAAATCCATGCTGCGAATAATGTTTATCTTTTCTTTCCCGAATTTGTAAGCGTGTTGTTGGGTGTTGAACGTGCTGTCCGGCACGTAAGGTGCAAAAGGGAGCTGAAAAAAAGAATGGACGGTTACCCCTCCGGCATTGATAGCCGCTATACCTGTGGGAGCCACTACGACCATGCGTTTGGGGCTTGTTTCTTTCAGCTTTTGAAGAAAAGTAGTTTTACCAGTACCGGCTTTGCCTGTGAGGAAGAGGTGAGTTCCTGTTTTTTCTACCACGTCCCAAGCCAATTGTAATTCCGGATTTATCTGCATGGGGATACTCTTTAATTTTCGACAAATCTACATGATATTTCTTTAAGCATAAAATCTTATTTATCCTGCATGAGAACAAAAACAAATCGGAAACGGATTAACAATAAAGGGTGAGAAATTGATTTCCCAAACCCTGATATAACCCTGCTTCCTGCGTACATGCTTAGGGGTCATATCCGTATTTTGTCCGATCGTTATCCGATTCATGTCCGATCCATATCCGCTTCCCAAGCGGACATATATACCCTAAAAACCCCCTCGAATACCCTTCGGATGGGTTACAGACTGCTAAGAAAATATCAAAGAATCCCTTGCCGGAAAGAGAAATTTTTATTATATTTGTCCACTTATAATATCCGTTAGTCCACCTTTATTGTTTATTAAAAGCCGTATTTTTGTAATATCAAGTTAATATTTGATTGATGTTATGTACAAGTTATCTTATTATGTTATTATGAAAAATATACTGTTATCTACGGGGTTTGCTTTGTTTTTGTGTGTATGCTCATGTGGCAAAACTTCTTTTGTTCCGAGTCCTTCACCCAATCCTTGGAAAGATGATTATCGTTCCGTTTCGAAAATGGAAGATTACCGACAGTGGGGGACATATAATGTACATGATCCTGCTTGCAAGAAGTTTGGCGATTACTATTACATGTACTCTACCGATGCTATTTTTATGGAAAATAGAAGGGAAATAAGGGAGAAAGAAATACCAACGGGATACATACAAGTCCGCCGCTCAAAGGATTTGGTAAATTGGGAATTTGTTGGCTGGGCGTTTCCTGAAATACCCGAAGAAGCAGTAAAGTGGGTACGAAATAATTCCGGAGGGAGAGGGGCGACGAATATTTGGGCTCCTTACATTATACAGTATAATGATAAATACCGGCTTTATTACTGTGTTTCGGCTTTTGGAAAAAAGACATCGTACATTGGCTTGGCAGAGTCTCCCTCTCCGGAGGGTCCGTGGGAGTTGAAGGGTTGTGTGGTGAAAACAGACAATGAGAGCGTGATGAATGCCATAGATCCAAGTGTGATTATAGATGTGGAAAATGGAAAGTGGTGGATGCACTATGGTTCTTTCTTCGGAGGAGTGTTTTGTGTGCAACTTAATCCGGAAACAGGACTTCCGGTAAAAGAAGGCGATCAAGGGCATTTGACAGCTCGACGGGCTAATTATAAAAAAGACAATTTGGAAGGACCGGAGGTTGTGTATCATCCGGGACTAAAGAAATATTTCTTATTTATGTCCTATGACCCTTTGATGACTACGTACAATGTCCGCGTAGGACGTTCGGACGTTCCGGAGGGACCATTCTTTGATTATAATGGACTGAATCTAAAGGATACGGTTAATAATTTTCCGATACTGACAGCGCCTTACCGTTTTGACAATCACCCCGGATGGGCTGGAACAGCTCATTGCGGTGTGTGGGGAGAAGAAGACGGACGTTTCTTTATGTTTCATCAGGGACGTTTGTCGCCATATAATGCAATGATGGTGTTGCATACTCGTCAAGTATTCTTTACTCCCGAGGGTTGGCCCGTAGTTTCTCCTGAACGGTATGCGGGAAGTAAACCGCATAGATTTGAAAAGGAAGATTTAGCAGGAGAATGGGAAATGATACGAATATTGGAGCCGCGTCATGAAAGGGGATTGGAAGCCGGACAGGTTCTTCAGGGTGAAGGAGAATTAACCAGAGATGAATGGAACGTTTCTTTTCATACAACGTTGACAAAAGAAGGGCTGTTGGAAAATGGTTTAGGGCAGTGGAAATTTACAGATGACGATCAGATATTGAATTTGATTATTGGTGAGGAAGCAATAAACAATTTGATTGTCTTTGCCGGACATGACTGGGAGAATGAACAAGAAACCGTACTCTTTACGGGATTAGACAAGGCTGGAAGGTCTTTTTGGGGGAAAAGAATAAAATAAGTGAGAATATATAAATGAGAACCATGAAAACGTATAAAACACTACTTGCTACGTTGGCTTTATCTGCCGGCTTGGTATTGAATGCACAAACAAATGAAATGGTGATTCAGGCTAAAAAGCCGGGTGCCGAAATTCAGCCGACAATGTATGGGCTGTTCTTTGAAGACATCAATTATGCAGCCGATGGAGGATTGTATGCCGAATTAGTCAAGAACCGTTCGTTTGAGTTTCCACAAAACTTAATGGGGTGGAATACTTTTGGCAATGTAACGCTACGGAATGACGGACCGTTTAAACGCAATCCTCATTATGTCCGTCTGTCCGATGCAGGGCATGCCCATAAACGGACAGGGATAGAAAACGAAGGCTTTTTCGGTATTGGGGTAAAAAAAGGTGAAGAGTATCGTTTTTCGGTGTGGGCACGTTTGCCGCAAGAGGGGAAGAATTCAAAAATAAGGGTGGAACTGGTGAAGCCGAACAATAATGGTGAAAGACACGCTTTTGCCATGCAAGAAATTACGATTGATTCTAAAGAGTGGCACAAATATCAGGTAACGCTAAAAGCCGGTAAAACGGAAGCGAAAGCTATTCTCCGTATTTTCCTCGCATCACAGGCAACTGTGGATTTGGAGCATGTTTCGCTGTTCCCGGCAGATACTTGGAAAGGACGCGAAAACGGATTTCGCAAGGACTTGGCACAGGCTTTGGCAGATATTCATCCGGGAGTGTTTCGCTTTCCCGGAGGTTGTATTGTAGAAGGTACTGATCTGGATTCGCGCTATAACTGGAAAAATACGGTAGGCGAGGTAGAAAACCGTCCGCTGAATGAGAACCGTTGGCATTATACATTTCCGCACCGTTTCTATCCGGATTACTATCAAAGTTACGGACTTGGGTTTTATGAGTTCTTTTTATTGTCTGAAGATATTGGGGCAGAGCCTTTGCCGGTGTTGAGTTGTGGTTTGGCTTGTCAGTTTCAGAATAATGACGTGTCGGCTCATGTTCCTGTCTCCGAGTTAAGTGGTTATATTCAGGATGCACTTGATTTGATAGAGTTTGCCAATGGCGATGTTGCTTCTACTTGGGGTAAACTGCGTGCAGATATGGGACATCCTGCTCCCTTTAACCTGAAATTTATTGCTATCGGTAACGAACAGTGGGGAACGGAATATCCCGAACATTTGGAGCCTTTTGTGAAAGCCATTCGTAAAGCATATCCAATGGTTAAGATTATTGGTAGTTCGGGTCCAAATTCGGAAGGTGAACAATTTAACTATCTGTGGCCTGAGATGAAACGTTTGAAAGTTGATTTGGTTGATGAACACTTTTATCGTCCCGAAAGTTGGTTTCTCAGTCAGGGAGCGCGTTATGACAATTATGACCGGAAGGGACCTAAAGTATTTGCCGGAGAATATGCTTGTCATGGTGTAGGGAAGAAATGGAATCATTTTCACGCTGCTCTGCTAGAGGCTGCTTTTATGACGGGAATGGAACGTAATGCCGATGTCGTACAGATGGCTACTTATGCTCCCTTGTTTGCTCATGTGGAGGGTTGGCAGTGGAGACCCGACATGATTTGGTTTGACAACTTGAACAGTGTTCGTACAACGAGTTATTATGTACAACAACTTTATGGTCAAAACAAAGGTAGCAATGTGCTTCCGCTGACTATGAACAAGATACCCGTAAGCGGTGCGGAAGGACAAAACGGACTGTTTGCAAGTGCCGTATGGGAAAAGGAAGATAATACATACATCGTCAAGGTGGTGAATGCTTCGGATAAAGTGCAATCTGTTTCTCTAAAATTTGAAGGATTGAAAAAACAAGATTTCTTGACAAAGGGAACTTGTGTCAAACTCCGTTCGTTAGACTTGAATAAAGATAATACATACATCGTCAAGGTGGTGAATACTTCGGATAAAGTGCAATCTGTTTCTCTAAAATTTGAAGGATTGAAAAAACAAGATTTCTTGACAAAGGGAACTTGTGTCAAACTCCGTTCGTTAGACTTGAATAAAGATAATACCATTAAACAGCCGTCGACTATCATTCCTAAGGAAAGTTCTGTTGTTATTGAGGGGAATGTATTGAATGCAGAGGTAGAAGCTTATACGTTTGTGGTTTATAGATTAAAGAAGTAATGTTGTCTATTAAAAGAGGAAGGTTAGGATTACTTTTTATGGTGTCGATAGCTTGTACAGGGTTATTTGCACAAAAGGACACTACTTTTATTGTAGATAGTAATCCGATTATCAAATATAAATATACAGCCGACCCGAGTGCGTTGGTGTACAACAATAAAGTATATATTTATACCGGACACGACGAATGTCCTCCCCCTAAAGAATATTATTTGATGAATGAGTGGTGTGTGTTTTCGTCGTCTGATTTGAATACGTGGACAGAACATCCGGTTCCTTTAAAAGTTAAAGATTTCCAATGGGCAAAGGCTGACGCATGGGCAGGACAAGTGATAGAAAGGGGAGGAAAGTTTTATTGGTATGTGACGGTAGAGCATAAGGATATTCCCGGAAAGTCTATTGGTGTTGCTGTTTCTGATTCTCCTATAGGACCTTTCCACGATGCACGGGGAACTGCGCTTGTTACCAATAATATGACTACGGATTATACCAAGATTTCTTGGGACGACCTTGACCCAACTGTCTTTATTGATGACGACGGGCAGGCATATCTCTTTTGGGGAAATACGCAATGTTATTACTCCAAGCTAAAGAAGAATATGATTGAACTGGAAGGACCAATAATCCCTGTTTCTATTCCTTCTTTTACGGAAGCCTCTTGGGTACATAAATACGGGGAGTGGTATTATCTTTCGTATGCTTCCGGGTTTCCCGAAAAGATTTGTTATGCTATGAGTCGAAACATTACAGGACCGTGGGAGTATAAAGGAATATTGAATGAACTTGCCGGAAATTCAAATACAAATCATCAAGCTATCATAGAATTTAAGGGCAAATGGTATTTTGTGTATCACAATGGAGGGATTAATCCTCGTGGTGGAAGTTTCCGGCGTTCGGTCTGTATAGACAGATTGTATTATAATCAGGACGGAACGATGAAAAGGGTACAGATGACAACAGAAGGGGTGAAAGAATAAAAAAGAAGAGAAAGTTAAAGAAAGGAGTATTGTTAAATCTACTATAGAAATTACAAATATAAGATTGATTATTAGGAATTTAATATCTTATTTTTGACGATAAACCATATCAATTTAACAATACCCAAGGAAAGTTAAAGCTTAACTTTTCTTTAACTTTCCCCATACTGTTTCTCCTGCACTATTTAGCCCTGCAAATACAATTGTATGAACGCGCGGCGAAGCTTCCCAATCAACTTCTCGTTCTATATATAGTTTTAAGCTGCCGATGGTGAGTGTTTTGTTTACGCTGTCGTAGTGCCAATTACCGGAAATATTTGCACCGGAAGCTTTCATATCATTGGTGAGAGTTAGTGTTTGAGGAGACATTTGCCTTCCTGAATTATATGAAAGAGTGATGCTCTCCCAAGTTCCAACAAGTTCGGACTCTTTGATTTCTGCATCCGGCACAGCAGCATAACGTTCGGGCATTACTATAGGCCATCCGTCGTCTGTCCAACGAATAGTACGAATATGTCCCATCATTATGGCATTGCTGTAAGCATTTCCGTTTGTATTGGCAGGTAGTCTGCCTTGTGAACTGTAATACCATTTGCCGTTATCATCTTTAAATATGCAACAATGTGAAATGCCTACCCAACCGGAATGATCGTTAAATTTATATGGATGAGTTAGTATTGGTTTGCAATCACCTCCTGCCGAAACATCTTTATTGTTGAAATCTGTATAAGGACCTTCGATATTTCGGGAACGGCAGACACGAGTATTGTAAGCTACGGATAATTCGTCGTATGCCAGAAAAAGATAGTAATAGCCGGTGGTTTCGTTATAAATAATTTCGGGTGCTTCGGAAGCTTGCCATCTGCTGCTGGCACTTCGGGTGTATATGCGGGTTCCGTAGTTGGGAAGGGCGTTTATATCCCACGGCTCTCCTAATATGTCTGGTTTTCCTGTGGCGGGATTCAATTTTAGAGCTACGATTCCCGAATGCCATGACCCGTAAATTAACCAATGTTCACCGCTGGGAGTAATAATAAAAGAGGGGTCGATAGCGTTCCATTTAAAATAACTGCTCCAATTATTCTGATTGGGTCTTGACCAATCTTTGGCGCGATCTGACGAGGAACAAACGACCATCCCTTTGTCTACCCATTGATTGCTAGCTAAGTCATCTGTTTCCATTAATCCAATAAAGCCACGTTCTGTCCATGAATTGTCAAAATTTTCGGTAGTGTTTGGTTTACCTGTTTTAATATAGTTATCAATTACGATACAGTAATACATACGATATTTATTTCCTGTTTTTCGCACAACGGGAGCCCAATGTCCATAAATCGGATTGTCAATTATGGGCAGATTGAGACGTGTGCGCATATTGTTTAATGTATCTTTTACCCAAGCAGGGGTTTTTTCCATCGCCATACCTTGGAATTCCCAGTTAACCAAGTCTTTTGAACGACGGTATGGGAAATGTCCATGTCCTTCGTGAGCATTGCCGTAGGAAGCATCGGTGGTGTACATATAGTAATAATCGTTGCATTTTTCAACCGTAGGGTCGTGCACATTTGCTAAATTCCAATAATTACGTTGACTCCATTGGGCTATTGACGAATAATCATCTCTGTATGTGGGGGGAGAGAAAGCTGTTAGTCTATCATCTTCGGTTATGTCTGTGATGAAGATGTTTGTTTCTCCGTAAACAGTTTCATTCTTATCAGTCACGGCATAGGCGCAAACATAGTATTTTGTATTGGAATCTAAACCGGATAGTTGGGCGATAAATTCTTGTGGAGTACCAATGGGAGTAACCTGTATATCGTTGGTAGTAGGAGGATTGGAGGACGGGCTATAACAAAATCCTATGGTAATGATTTCCGTATTCCCGTTGGTTGATATTGACGAGGTGAATGTTGCATCAGTAAAAGTAATATCTGTTACTTTTGTAATTGCTACTGATAGTTGGGTATCAGCAGAAGTAGTGAAGTTTATAACAGGGGAATAAGCAATACCTGTATTGTTTATTGCATAAGCGCGAACATAATAGGTGGTGTTTACATTCAGGTTTTCAATTTCTCCCTCGAAACTCGTAGCGAAACCTTCGGCTTTCACTGAATTAGCCTTTTTGTCAGGTTTTTGTTCAGTACTACTCCAACAAAAACCTCTTTCAACAATAGTACTTCCTCCATCATTTAAAATGATTGCAGAAAGCGTAGCAGTGGTCGCAGTAATCTTAGTTACCGACAAGTTCGTAAGAGTGGCATGATCGAGTGAATTGTTAGAGTTTTCTTCACATCCGTTGCAAATAAGCAGAAGAAACGATGCCACCAACGGGGTAATACAATAGCGGAAATAACGTGTCATATAAAATAAAAGATTATAATAAAATGATAAAGATATATACAACTCATACATATAAACCGATAAAGTTCATACGTATGAGCTGCTAAGATAGGTAGGAGTTATTTTATTTCCCACCCTTGATTTTGTCCTAGATTTGGAGCACGCTTCACTTCATTGTTTGGAATCGGGAAATAGTAGTTCTTCGGATTGTTAAATACACGGAGAGCCATATCATTACCGGGATTTCCGGGAGCATCGGTAAAAGTGTATCTTGCATTAGCTCCGGATACTCTTACTTGAACACCATACATATTTAGAAGTTGTTCATAACGGGGCTTACTCAATTCGTTTTCAGCGGTTACACCGTCATACGTTCTCCAACGGCGAAGGTCGAAAAAGCGATGGTCTTCAAAACAAAGTTCTACACGACGTTCGTTACGAATACGTTGGCGAAGCGTCTCTTGATTCATACCGGAATACTCAGGCATACCGACACGATTGCGTACTTGGTTTACGTATTGATATGCCTGTGAAGGTCCATCTGCCTCGTTGATAGCTTCGGCAGCATTCAACAAAATCTCAGCATAGCGGAAAATAGTCCATGAATGTGCAAAGTTGCGCGGTTCTTTCAATATGAGGTTTGGATTGACAAACTTTTTTAGATAATAGCCGGTATAAGTGCCACCCATTGATTCACGATAATCTGCTCCTCTGTCCGTAGCCGAGTTGAAATGTACGTCCACAATGCGTTCTTCACCATAGTCTCCACGTCCCCAGATGGAACCATGCCGAAATATGATAGCCTCCAAGCGAGGATCACGATCGGTATATGGATTGTTTACATCGTATCCGGAACCGGTTTCATCAATGTGTTTTCCATTTTTCATTTCAAAACAATCCACAAAGTTTTGAGTGGGATTAGTACGTCCGGCTCCTGATACGGAACCGGTAAATCCGGGAGGAATTAACTGCAAATCTATCCTGTTTGTATTCCACACTGAGCGTGATAGGATGATTTCATTGTTATATGTCGGATTTTCATAAAAGCATTTCTGATAATCCGAATATAATCTATAAGGTTGGGTTTGTGCTTGATTCTTACTAATAAAATCTTTTGCTGCTTGAGCAGCAGCTGTCCAACGACTTTTTTCGTTTTGCGGATTGTTCAAAGCAGACGCATAATAAATTAAGGCTCTTGACTTTAGAGCATAAGCCGTTGCTCCGTTTACGCGTCCCCAATTAATTTCTTCATTAGCAAAACGGAAAGGAAGTAAGTCTTTTACCTCATCACATTGAGCAGCTACCCACTCTAACACAGTAGCTGCCGATTTGCGATGCAGATTCATCTGCTCTTGCTTATTCATGTCAAGCACGATTGGATTTCCATTTTCATCTTCTCCCAGGATAGGAGTATCTCCAAACCAACAGACCATATCAAAGTGGAAAATAGCACGAAGCAGCTTCGCTTCGGCACAATAACGGTCATACAAATGATTGTCATCGCCGGAGAGGGTAGCATTCCCTACTATTTCCGGACGGGTATTAGTTAAGAATACATTACATTTGCGAATACCCGAAAAGTTCGTATTCCAGAATCCAAGCAATGGATGGTCGGAAGCTGTATAGGCATCCAGATTAATTTTATTGTAATAATGTAATCCCCAAAAAGAAGTGGCATTATCTGTCATACAATCGCGAGAAGCGCCGGTGAATTGGTCATCACCGAAAGGAGCCAATCCATCCGGTAGATTTGTATAAATGTTCGTCAAAAATTGACGAGTCAAAGCCTGATTGCCGAATACTTTCTCTTCCGACAGAGAAGCATCATATTCCTTTTCCAAGTAATCACTACATGCCGAACATACTGCTGATATGAGCAAGATTACTATTGCATATATTGAAACTTTCTTCATATTATCATGAGTTTAATGTTATTAGAATCCAATGTTGATACCCAAGCTGAACGATTTGGTCTTGGGATATGCCCAGATATAGTTTGTCGGGTTTTCCGGATCAAAACCTTTGGGTAAATGACTCCATACGGCTAAATTGTATCCGCTGAAATAAAGACGGCATTTGGTCATATTTGCCTTTGCTATCAGGTTCTTAGGAAATGAATAGCCCACTTCAATGTTACGTAAGGATAGAAAATCTCCACTTACTACCCAGATTGTCGACTCATTGTAAGGAAAATTCCTGTCTATATCACTAAACTGAGTAGAAAGTCTTGGATATTTGGCATTGATGTTACGTGGGTCGGTTGGGTCATCGTTATAATATCCCCACGTATCTGTAACCGCATGTGTGGATGTGCCTCCCCAACCAAATCCAAAGTCCATATTCTCACGACAGCCTACGGTACGGTTCAAATAAGCAGTCATAATAGCACGTGCGTCAAATCCTTTCCAACTCACACCTAATTTTATGGAAGGTATCAATTCCGGAATTTTCGTATATCCCATTGGCACTTTGTCATATCCGTCAATGATACGGTCACCGTTAACATCTTCAAAGATAGCATTTCCAAGTTTATAGCGACCGGCAGCATGCCAAGGATATTTTCCCGGATTATCAATAGCATCTTGATGCGAAGTAGGAATAAGATCAGGATCGGAAGCCCATTGTACCCAATTCAGTAATTGACTCCTTTCGATACGTTGTCCTGTTCTTTTCTGATAAGTATAGTCAGGACTCAATTCGTCCATTTCGGTAATTTTGTTTGTGTTCCAAGTCAACATGCCTTCAAGATAGTATTCCAAGCCACCGATTTTATTGATATGTCCCAGAGTTGTTTCAAAACCTCTGGTTTCGGCTTTACCATAAGAGTCTTGAGGTACGGCAGCTCCGTAAAGGTCAGGAACAGTAGAGCGGGTTACCAAGATATTAGAACGCCATTCTTTAAATATATCAATGGAGCCGTAGAGTTTCTTGTTCCACAAGTCAAAATCCACTCCAATGTTCACCATATCGGAAAGCTCCCATTTAATATTTTTGTTTCCCGTAGTAGACTCATACGATCCTGCCCATCCGGTTTGAGAAGTACCGAAATTATAGCCGTTTCCTTCCATATAGGTACCTTGATAGGGATAGCGGTTTGTACCTATATTCGCTTGTCCGGCTCTACCATAAGAAGCACGAAGTTTTAACAGGTTGAGATTCGTACTTTGCAACCAAGATTCTTCTGAAAGTATCCACCCGGCAGATATACCCGGAAAAGTGGCAAAACGTTCGTCCGGTGCAAAATTGTCATTGCCCATATAAGAGATATTTCCAGAAAGAATATACCTGCTATCATATACATAAGTAGCAGTACCATTGTATGAAAGATAACGGTTGGAAGAATTCTGACCGCGAACTACATTCTGATACGTGCGAACAAATGCCTGTGCATTAATGCTATGCTTCCCGAAAACTTGGTTGTAGTATAACGAACCAATCATGTTGACATTATAGTAATAATCACGTGGAGTAGTGGATGGATTTGGCAATGCAATTCCCGTGCGCATACGAGTGTATGTATATTCCGACGGGGTACTTACCAAATCGGTATAATTATATGAAAACACATCAATGTCCGCGCGTTGTACCGCTTGAAAAGTTTCATAAGAATCGAAACCTGCCGTTAATTTTGCTCCCAATCCTTTGGTAATGAAGTCAAGATTACCTGTTGCGGTAATATTCGTATAAAGGTTACGGCGACGGTTGTTCTCCACACCTCGACCCGCTATCTGAGCCGCTCCGTTTTTACTATCACTTTCTGTTGGCATAAAGAAACTACCATCCGGACAGAACACGGGATAAATCGGTTTATTCTCTCCCGCCCCCCAGGTAAAAATATTCCAAACATCGATACCCGGCTGAAAGATGTTATCAATACGTCCACCCAAATCCAAAGATACGTTTAGAAACTTATTCACATCAAGGTCAACGTTAGAACGAAGATTATATCTGTTCAATACATGTTGCGTAGAGTATCCTTCATTCCACTCTGTCCATTTGGTGTCATAAAGACCCTCTTGACGGAGATAAGAAAGCGATAGGTAATAACGAGCCTTTGCATTGCCACCGCTTATCGAAAAATTGGTGCGATACTGTGGCGCTAAATCGCGCAACATCGTTTCATGCCAATTGGTATTGAAATATTTGTATTTCAACGATGGATCAAGCGTACCGTTAGATACTTCGTAATAATGTTGGATATCTTCATCGGAGAAATCCGGTTGCAAACCGTCGAGATAGCGTGCTTGATTACGGCTTAAAGCATAGTTATAGGAGTTTTGTGATTCGGGGATACCGGCGATTGTCTGGAAACCTACTTCCTGCGTAAATTCCACTTTTGTTTTTCCGGCATCGCCACGTTTGGTCGTAACAAGTACTACGCCGTTAGCTCCACGCATACCGTAAATAGCAGTAGCAGCCGCATCCTTTAAAATAGTAACGGATTCAATAGGATACGCATCTAAAAACGAAAGATCACGTTCTACATTGTCCACAATAATCAGCGGAGAACGGGCATCGGTATTCATCGTATGGATACCGCGAATATAGAGTTCGCTTTCCGACCATCCCGGCTCGGATTGTCCTTCGTAAGTCTGTACACCGGTCAAAGTAGAAGTAAAAGCATTCTGCAATACCGTTACAGGATGCTTTTCCAGTTCACTGCCAGATACTACTGAAATAGCTTCTGTTATAAACTTCTTTTGTTTGCGACCGAAAGGAATGGGTGTAGTATGAGCATACTCGTCTAAATCCGATTCCATCGTAATAGTGAAATCTTTGGAAAAATCGGCAAGAGCTGTCGTTGGCTTATAGCCGACACTTGTTACTATCAACTCATCGGCTTGTTTTACATTTTTCAAATTAAAGTAACCGTTCGCATCCGATAAAGCAATGCGGCTTTCTTCTGCCACATTAATTATGGCTCCGACAATAGGCTTACCATTTTCATCAAGAATCCGACCGCTCAATATCTTTGTTCCCTGTGAACAAACAGTATGAACAGTCAATAGCATGGCAACCGTGAGCAGGACTTTCCTACCTCCTGCAACTATGTTTTTATATCTGACTTTAAACATATTCATTGATTTTAAAATTACCAACTAGGGTTATTTGCAAGACCCGTCTTCCAGATCTCTGCTTCAGGAATAGGATAGAGGTACATCTTTTCCTCGAATACTCGGTTTTGCGCTACCTTGCGGGTATAAACAGGTTTGCTGTCGGAACCGTTGGTTATTTCCATACCGTAAATAGAGCGGGAAAGAGCTTTTGTTGCTACATTCCACCGGCGTACATCCCATGCACGGTGGTCTTCGAAAGCAAGTTCTACAGTACGTTCTTTACGAATAAAATTACGTAAGGCATCTTTGACTTTTAAATCGGCACGAGTGGATAGGTCAGCCGTTATACCTGCACGATTACGAATTTGTTGCAAAACTCGAAATACGTCATTGCTTGGACCGTCTATTTCGTTCATGGCTTCGGCATAATTCAGTAAAATCTCTGCATAACGGATGAAAATCCAGTTTCTATATCCATCTCCACTATGATTATTTTGAAGAATACTTTCCGGTATATATTTCCTTACGTAATAACCGGTAGGAGTAGCATTGGCATTACCTATCGGATTGTCTCTGCCGCCTTTTATCACATTAATTTCGGCATTGTTCCACGTTGACTTGTGATATAGCACGGTACGATAGAAACGTGGATCCCTGTTAATATAAGGATCAGTTTCTACATATCCGCTTGCCGGATTGATAGAAGGGGTTGCCGTGGCATTATAAACGGGAGCTCCCGTTTCGTCGTATTGAGTGAAAGGGGAAAGTCCGTTTGCCATATCATACATATCCACAAGGTTTTGTGACGGACAAAGTCCTCCGTTACCACCTTCGCCTACAGGTATATCATAACGAACTGCCGACCATCCTATTTTCCCGTCATTCCTCCAAAAGATTACTTCATTATTTCCTTCATGAAAAGGAACGAGAACAGCTCCTTGGTATCGTTGGAGCGGATCACTGCTTTCTCCATCGTACAAACCATATTGGGTGCCGTATGTATCTATAAAACTTTGAGCTGCATCAGATGCTTCCTGCCAAGTTTTCAATTGATAATGAGGACTCGCCATGTAGAGAATGATTCTTGACCTCAATGCGCTTGCCATCGGCTTGCTGATACGTCCTATCAGGTTATCCTGATCCTTTTGAGGCTTATCTATTAAGCCAGGTTCACATTCGATAAGTTCTTTTAAGATAAAATCTATATATTCTGCCGCTTTCGGACGATTGGCATATCCCGTCAGCAAATCGCCGTCCGGGTCAAGTACATCTGTAATAATCGGCAATGCGCCATACCTTAAAAATAGTTCCCAATAAAAATAAGCGCGCAGGAAACGTGATTCCGCCTTGTAATTTTTCTTATGAGTTTGATACGTCTCTTCGCTATCACTGGCAGTCTTGGGAACCTCGTCAATATGTGCCAGCAACATATTACACTTACGGATTCCTCGATAATAATGTTCCCATGTGTCGGTCAATTCGAATGCACCACCGGCAGCATAATAGTTTCCAATGTTAAAACTCGTACGGGTCCCTCCATTGGAATAACTTGTTTCGGCTAAATCGGTAGCCGCATCCATCCAGGAATTGTTTATACGGCAAGCTCCATGACGCAGGAAATTATAAGTATCGAAATGGAACTTTTGCGTATTGCTCCACAAACTGAATACCTCTTTTTCGGTAAGTTCGTTACTCGGCTGCTTGTTTAGAAAATCCCCGAACATATCTTCGCACGAGCTGAGGGTCACCCCCGACAGTATAACGAATATGGCAGTATATAAAATAGTTTTCTTCATTGTATCAGTTAGAATTTAATGTTAACACCAAAATTCACAGCCTTCATAATCGGATAACGGTTAGAACCGTTGCTTTCAGGATCGGTTAAACCATCCAAATGATCCCATGTTATTAGATTGGAAGCATTCACGTAGAAGCGAAGGTCGCTCATCTCCCACTTCTTTACGAATATTTGAGGAAGCGAATAACTTAGTTCAATGTTTTTCAGGCGAACAAAAGCACCATTTTGTAAGAAAAATGAGTTTAAACGCTGATTATGATTCCCATAGTTATCATAGTGCAATAAAGGATATTTAACATTCTTCAAGTTTTCTGCTTCTGATACACTTGGATTCCAACGCCCCAAGTGGTGTTCTTTTACTTTACCACCATTTACAAAGGCAAACATGGCTTCTGCATCGTAATAGCGAGAAACATGATCAACTCCCTGCAACATCATACTGAAACTTATTCCTTTCCAATTAACTCCAAGATTGAGTGAGTAAGTATTTTCGGGAATATTGCTGTAACCGATAAATGTTTCATCACGTTCATCAATGAAGCCGTCTCTATTCATATCACGATACCTCAAATCACCGACTTTCACTTCACCGAAAGTAGATACAGGGAAATCTGGATTTGTCAAATCGGCAGATGTTACAAATCCGTCACTAATCAAACCGAAATATTGGTTAATGGGATACCCCTCACGCTTGCGGTATGACGTCTTATCGGCAGGCTCGTCCATTGCAATAATTTCATTTCGGGCATGAGAGAAAGTAAATCCTGCAGAATAGCTGATATTCTCACCGATACGGTTATTGTGTTTCAACTCTATTTCGTAACCGGCGTTTTTGGTTTCACCCAAGTTTCCTGCTGCCAGATTTACGCCAACCCATTGCGGACGTGTCAAATATGGAGTTAGGATATCGCTGCGTCTTTCGTAAAAGAAGTCAATGTTGGCAGTCAACAAATTATTAAGAAAACCGGTCTCAACACCTGCATTGTATTTCTTGGCACGTTCCCAGGTTACCGCATAGTTGGGGTATTGACTTTCGTAAACACCACCCTCCGTATGACCTTGACCGAAAGTATAGGCAGAACTCAATTGGGTCCATACCGGCAGGTAAAGGAAACGCTGATCTGTTTTATCATTACCTACTTCACCGTACGAAGCGCGAATTTTCAAATTATCCAACCATTCTTTAGTTCCTTCCATAAACGTTTCATTGTTGATTCTCCATCCAATAGAGAAAGAAGGGAAAAATCCAAAACGTTTACCCTTAATGAAATTTTCCGAACCATTGAAACCAAAGTTTATTTCTCCGAGATAACGTTCATCGTAACCGTAGGTTACACGACCTACCAAACCTTGATAACGTCTTGCCAAGTCAGCTTGATAACGATAATCGTTCTGATTGTAAAGAAGCAATCCTGTTACATCATGTACACCGAATTTGCGAGCATAGTTCAAGGCATATTCCATATATAGTTTCATGGTTGTCGTCTGATTATTCCCGGAATATCCCAATTCAGTATCGGTATTGTATTGTGCAAAATTATATTCACCATCCTTGTAACCCAAAAGTTCATAAGTGGCAAAGGAAGCAGTGAAGAGCCGGCGATACCATGAATCGTAGTCAAAAGATACCATTGCTTTAGCAGAAAGACCTTCGGTCAACCAATTCATTTTATAGTTGACGATAAAGTTTGTTTCATTAATAGTATTGGTTTGACGATAGAAGCCCGCTTTTGACAGACGACCTACGATGTTGTTTTGATTTTGAGAATTACCTCCGTACAGTGTTTGTTTGGCGCCATCCTCGCCTACTTCATAAGCAACGGGAAACAACCAACCCGGAGTGTGATTCAATTCGTAGAATACTTCACTATACCCGGCATTATATTCATTTGAGTTAGGACCGCGACGTTCTTCAAAGCGTGTACCGAAATTAACGGAAGCTGTTAAGTCTTTGGTCAGCAAGAAATCCAAATTGGCGCGAAAAGCATACCGGCGATAGCTCGAATTGGATTTATTACCGTATAGGTCTGTACTAAAGTTCTTAAACAGACCCTCTTGATTGTAGAATTCGCCGGAAGCAAAATAGCGTATACGCTTAGTCCCGCCTTGTACGTTAATATTGTAGCGTTGTGCGGGAGCAGAACCCCGAAGTACATAATCATACCAGTCGACATTCGGGTAACGCATGGCATCAATACCGTTCAACTGTCCGCTAGCCGACTTCCGGAACATCTCAATATCCGAAGCTGGATATTGAGAACTCAAGCCGTCGTTAGTCAATGCCTCTTCAAGCAAAGTAACCGATTGATAAGAATCTAAATAAGTATCTCTACGGGTAGGAGTCTGAATCTGGAAATTTGCCGAAAGGCTTACCGTCGGTTTTTGTTCCGCACCGCGTTTGGTAGTAATCAACATAACTCCATTTGCACCCCGTACCCCATAAACTGCCGTAGCCGAAGCGTCTTTCAATATAGAAATGCTTTCAATATCATCCGGAGAAATTTGCGAATACGGTCTTTCCACCCCATCTACAAGAATAAGCGGCTGGCTATCACTGGCGAACGAAGCACGACCACGAATAAATACTTCTGCATCGTCACTCCCCGGTGCACCGGATGTTTGCGAAGTGATAACCCCCGGCAGTTTACCGGCTAATGCTTGTGAAATATTACCGGAAGGCGATTTCAACAACTCTTTGGAGTTGATTTGTGAAATTGCTCCCACTACACTTTCTTTTTTCTGTTGACCGTAGCCTACTACTATCACTTCGTCGAGAAGTTTGGTATCGTCCACCAATACTACATTATACTGCGTCTTATTACCTATCGCTATTTCTTGTGTCTTATAGCCGGTGTAACTGATTTGTAGCACTGCATTAGAGCCGGCGGTCAGTCTAAAGAAACCGTCAAGGTCGGTAACCGTACCGTTGGAAATCGTTCCTTTTTCCAAAACGTTTGCACCGATAATTGCCTCTCCGTTGGAATCTGTTACTGTTCCCGATATTGTTTTGTTTTGTGCAAAAGCCTGTAGGCTTATCACAAGAAAGAAAACAATCGGAAGTATCCGGAAAAGCCAAGTTCCCGTCGATACTGTTATTATGTTTATATGTCTTTCTTTCATAAAAACGTGATGTTTATTAATATGTATTAGAAATTAATCCGCTTGTTTCCTTGATTCGTACAAATCTGATATTTCACCGTCAGATAAAGTGCGGCTGTAGATCATTAAGTCGTCTGTTAATAGAGAGGCAGAACCCCACCATGAGCCATAGCCCAAATAGAAATTGGAAGATGATTTTAACAGGTTTATGATATGTGAGTAGTCAAAATCAGCCGGCGCAATATTGTCACCAGATCCCCAAGCCACTTGTTGTGTTTTATCATAAAGCTTTGTACCGTTTACATAAATGCCAAACCCTCCGGTGTGTATAGTTACAGTTACCATATTCCATTTTTCTACTGCAATGGCATTTGTTACATTATCCGGCCAGTTGCAATCAAACCAACCACCTGTTCCATTGAAACCTAAATAAGCATTGGGAGTCAAATAGAATCGTCCTTCTATTTCGTCCGAATTATCTTCATCAAAAAATGCCCATATAGCATCCCAAACATTGCTATCTATACGATTTACCCATAAAGATATGCTGGCTCCGTTAATATTGAGACCTTTCAAGGGATTATCAAATTTCACATAACCAATAGACTTTTCACCGTCGAATCCAAAATACAGGTGAAGGTAGCTGCTACCCCAAGAAGTATCACCGGATTCAAAAGTGGGCAAGGTGCCATTTGCCTGTTTCTGTAGTTCTCCTTCGGAATTTTCGTTGACGACATTCTTTAAATTGCTTTCAAAATTATAGTATGCCACTAATCCCGTATAAGAATCATACAAAGCCGATACTTCCGTTTCGGTTAATGTTCCCTTGTAAATCAACAAATCATCTATTAATAAGTCGGAAGATCCCCACCACGAACCATATCCCAAGTAAAAGTTAGAGGATGATTTAATCAGTTTGATAACACTTTGATAATCAAATTTACCCGGTGCGACACCATCTATAGCTCCCCAAGCCAATTGATTGTTAATATTATAAAGCAATTTTCCATTTACATAAACCCAAAAACCGGTCATATCAATACTAACAGTTACCATATTCCATTCTCCTGAGGCAATAGCATTTGTCGTACCGCCATCGGGATGATTACAGTCAAACCAACCACCTGTTCCATTGAAACCTAAATATGCATTGGGAGTTAAATAGAATCGTCCGTCTATTCCATCCGAATTATCTTCATCAAAAAATGCCCATATAGCATCAAAAATATTAGTATCTATACGATTTACCCATAAAGATATGGATGCCCCATAAAGATCTTCCACTCCTTTCAATGGATTATCAAATTTCGCATAACTGATTGATCCCGCATCGTTAAATCCGAAATATTGATGCAGAACACCGCTTCCTCTTTCTGCATTTTCTTCAAAAGTCGGAATTTTCCCATTGGATTGAGATAAAAGTTGTCCTGTGGAAGAAGCATCAAGAGTATTCTCTAAATTGCTTTCAAATATGTACTTCGCCACCAACTTGGCAGATCTATCAACAGGCGGCTCCGGTATGGGTTGTTGCTGATTTCCGGAAGGATCATCCCAAACATTCCAATTCTGACAGGAACAGAAAAAAAGAACTGTAATTGCTATCATAAGAAATGACGGCCATTTTCTTGTCTTCATAATACAGATTTTTGTGTTTTATAAAATAATTAGTGTATATTCTACACTGCAAAAATAAATAATCATTATTCAATGATGGTGGACAAATGTATTTTGATAGTGGATAATTGTGCATTTCTCGTGATTTATTGCAAGTTTTCAACAAATCACGAGAAGTAAAGGTTAAAAATAAAGATATAAAAAGCGATTTCAAATTAAAATTAAACCGCTCCGAAATGAAGCGGTTATTAAATCATGTAAGACAAGTATTATTGAGCCTGTTTAAATTAAATTTAAACAGGCTCTAAATGTTTTTCATTCTTATTGTTTATTGAGTAATATAATCTCCCCCTGTTGTTTGCCCGGAAGTAATCTCTTTTACAAGCCAGTGCAAGTATAGTTCCAGATTTGTATAACGCTTTTTCGGGTCTAAACTCTTTGAATTGCCATCCTCAATAGAGTTTTTATTGAGGTTAAATTTATCTTCCCAATAATCAGGTATTCCGTCTTGGTCAGTGTCAACTCTCACCTCGCCTTGTGCATATAAAGGCCAGCCTCCCACATCTTTCTGGGAATCAATATAACCATTTATACTCCCATTGGACCCTCTCATACAAGTGGCTTTCCCTTGCCGGGTATCATCAACCGCCCGTTTATCAACCAAATCACGCTTAAGACTTGCACCGGCAAAATTCAATACACGCTCAAATGCGGTGGCAGCAGTATGATTAGTTACTTTTGCAGAAACTCCATCAGGCTGTATAGCCACAGGCAACGTAAGTTTTTGATAGTCTGTCGTACCTTTATTATTCATATCATATACAAAGCCCGTCCAATTATCACTGTTAAGTTTATTATTATCAGGCGTAAAATAATTGGTATTATCTCCTATATATATAGCAGGACATCCATAATCCACTCCATTATAAACTCCCTGGATATAATAATACCATTGTCTTTTATTAGCCTTGTTCGGATTCTCATTTCCGTCTTTATAACTGATACCGGCGCCATTTTGGGAACCCGGACCCCATTTAAAGTAATTGCCTAAAAAATTAACTCTTTGAGCTTCACCTCCATAAGCAGTAAAATTCGAGAAATTGTAAATCACACTATTCCGAAAATCAACCGACCGTCGTTTAATATCCAACGAGGTTTTGTCGCTTGTCGGTGCATACACATCACCTCCGTCAAACCGGGGATTACGACTATCATGGTGCGCCAACAGATTGTGGTGGAAAGAAGCATTTACTCCACCCCAAATACCCCCGTAACCATGTGTACCTTTTATATGCGCAGAATTCCGCAAACTTTCGGTAAGCAGGCACCATTGCAGAGTGAAATTTTCATTAGCGTAGAATGAAGCGCACTCGTCTGTCGACCAACTCATGGAACAATGATCTATAATAATATTCTTTTGCCAACGACCGGTAAAAGCGTCATCTTCCGTATTCTTCTCATCACCCATGCGACAACGGATGTATCGAACTATAACATTGTTTGCCCTTATACTCAACGAATAGTTTTTAAGACATATTCCATCGCCCGGAGCCGTTTGTCCGGCAATCGTAATATTGTCATTTTTAATTTCAAGAGATTTATTCAATGCAATTACCCCGTCAACATCAAACACTATTGTCCGGGTTCCGCTTCTACCTATGGCATAACGTAATGAACCTTGGGTGTCATTGTCTTCAAGAGTTGTTACATGATAAACCGCGCCACTGCGCCCCCCTGTAGTGAACATTCCTCCACCTTCGGCTCCGGGGAAGGCACGCAGTAAATTATCATCTTCTTCCCATTCGGGTAATCCTAATAATTCGGCTATTTCTTCCGGGTTTTCAACCTCTTCTGCTGGCAATGGTCCTTCTTTTTTAGCGCAAGCGATAAATATAGTAAACATTCCCATTAGCACAAATGCAAAAAGCATAACACTAAAATTCTTCATGGCAAATAGACTAGATTTGAAATTAACTAAAAATGAAACAATGTATATCGAAAAGCCGGCTCTGGTTTGAGTCGGCTTTTCGATAATTATGTGCTATGTACCGTTAAAAGAATTATGGCTTTTCAAAGGATTGCAACTCTCCGTTAATTTTAACGTTACTGAAAATAGCCGTTGCCAATTTAGAATTATCTCCACTGCTAACAGCTAATCCAACGTATAGCTTGTCTGGTAGTGTAGCTGTAAATGCGACTGTTCTGACATTACCGTAATTATTGCCACCGTCAAGAGAGTATGAAGCTTTATATGTACTACCCACCCTTTCCAACTTTAAGTAGGCATCACCGGAACCCGTCGCACCACTCAAGGTGCCACGACCAGCAGCAACCTCAGCAGTTACACGCTGTGAATAAGAAAAAGTAATTTTATCATCTCTCATACCGGAAAGTGCATGAAGAAAATCATTACCTGTTGCAGTTATATTTGGAGTAAGCATTAATCCTGCTTGAGAACTATTATCTCCTTTACCATCATTATAGCCATTTACTTTAGCCGTCATTACAAAATCTCCGGTAATTTCTTGATAAACAAAACTAAAGCTTTGATCACTGCTTTCAAACTTACCTTTTCCCGTTACGGTGATTTCACTTCCGTTAGGTGTATATGATCCACCGGAATTAGGTCCTATATCTGCCTTAACCCAATCTCCTGTTTCCTCTCCACCTCCCGGATTTTCGGGATCCACTACTGGAGGATTTTCGGGTTGTTCCGGTATTGTAATACCTGCATTATCAACCGGAATAGGCGCAGCTACATATCCTAATTTACCAACTCCTGCTCCTGCAGGTACTACGTCTTTAATTGTTTCCGATGCATCTACAATATAGCTGTATGCTGGCTTAAAGTCGTTGTAAGTTAATGGAGTTGCCAACTTTTCTCCGTTGTATGCTTTATACTCAACATTTGTAAACGGATAAGGGTCTGAAGCATTGGAAGGTTTGTTGACATAGACATTTCCGGCTTCATACAAATATCCCGCAACAGTACCCTCAAGATTAGACACATAGTTTGAGCCGGACTGCTTTGCCGGATATGTACAGATATCCGTTGGTAAATGTACCCCTTCGAAATAATTATTTTCCACAAGCACCATTGCTCCGTATGCACTTCCTACACCATACGTGGACACCTTGTTGAAATAGTTATTATATACATGCACTTTACCAAAACGTATACGAGGATGTCTTGAATTGGATTCGTCGAAAAAATTATGGTGGAAAGTAGCTGTTATCTTCACATCTTCACTTTCGTTATTATTGGAATGTCCTACCAAACTTGTCTTCTGGGTTTTTATAAAGTGATTCCAAGATACTGTAACATTATATGATCCATGAGTAATATCACAAGAACCGTCTTCATAATCATAAGTTTGGTTCACTGACTCAAAGGTACAATGGTCAACCCATACATTATTTGACTCTTGAAGAGATACACCGTCTGCACCATTATCGGCTTTAGGCATTTCGATATAGACATTGCGTATAATAATATTTTCAGCCTCAACGAGAAAGAATCCGATATTCTTCATCTTAAAATCGTTAATACCTGTAATAGTAATATTGCTTGTACGTTTAACATCAAACCAAGGACTACCGACACCTCTTCCGTCATCTTTGTTGAATGTTCCGCTAAGCCATACAATGGCAGGTTCTTTTGATTTGTTCTTTTCACGAGAATTCAACCATTGTTGAAAGGCTTTTCCGTTATCAAAGTGATGTGTGTTTTGTGCTGTTGCGCCTTGTCCTCCCGTAGTGCCCGTAGCTTCTGTAGCATAACCGTATAATTTGTCAAGCTCTACTGTTCCGACAGTCGGCGGTATATAAGGATCCGGTCCCGGTTCAGAAGCTTGGCATACATCTGTGGTAGTAGTAAGAAGAACAATAATGTTTTTATTATCCACAGTGAAAGTGAATGAATAATTATTACCGATTATAGATATTCTGTAATCAATTTCCCCCACTTTAAAAATATTATTGTCATAGGTATATCCCACTTTGGGGGCACAAGCAATCCGAATACCGTCTTGGGCAATCTCCCAAATATTTCCGGTTTCCGATTCATCAACAACAGGTACCCCGTTATTGGACAAAACGGCATAGGCTTGTACCTTGTACGTACCTATTACGTCTTCTAATTTAATTTCGTTCTGTTCGTTTTCTCCGCCGGGTTCTTCGATTTCTTCTCCGGGATCTTCAATTTCTTCGGGATTTTCGATTTCTTCTTCCGGAGGCAATAAGTCTTCTTTCTTGTCATCGCAAGCAACAACAGTAAATAGGCTTATTAATAAAGCTAAAAAAAATACACTATTAAGATGTTTCATGATCAATTAATTAATAAAATTTAGATTAATACTAAATAAAATGAGCAAAAGAACCAGTCTGCAAAACAAAAACCGGTTCTTTTGCTCTAAAACTCAACCTACTCCATTCTCCATTGAAGAGCTCCTGCTGTTTTTGCTCCTTCAAATGATGAATACTTAATCTTAAAATTGCCTTTAGCAGGATCTGTAAATAACCCTGTTTCATCTATTGTAAGTGAAGTGAGATCTTCCAAAGGATAAGTTCTGTTACTTATACTTGTCCATATAAAATTTGTTTTAAATGAGTTTGTTACCCCAACTGAAACTGCCGAGGCATTTAAAGAGACAGAACCTCTTGTACCGGCTGTATAAGTCAAAATATTAGCAGTATTCTCTCCGGTTGCTGTAGCCATGGAAGGTCCAAATATGGTATTAGTAACGCTCAAATCAACTGGATTTGTTAACAAACGCAGCAACGGATTATTTGCATTATTCGTTGCTTCTATAGGAGCATAGCAGAACGTGCAATCGCTGATAGTTAACGACGGCTTATTAGCGCTAGCTCTAAAATCAGCTAATAGAACAACATTGGTGATAGTAGAATTTTTGAATTCTATTTCGTCCATAGTTGACTTTACATTATTTGTAGTAACAACTCCTTGATCGCCAACTCCATTGATAGTACAGCCGTCAAACAAAACTTTTTTAACACCATCACTGGCATTCTGCAATCGAACGATAGCACGATAACCTTCAATACGACAGTTCTTAAAACTCAATTCATTTACCGTAGAACTGGCATTATTAAGATTATATACTTGTTTTGTCCATACGGTACTAGAGCCTGTAACTTCCGAAACAGGCGTTGTTTTTGTATCACTGCTGATAAAATCAATATTTTCAAAAGCAATCTTTGCAATAGTTGTTGCATCTGACCGCATAGCAGCACTTTGTACTATAATTGCATTACCTTCAAGAGATAAACCGGTAACATAGGTTATGGAATTTTTAAAAATAGACTTACTACCATCTAACTCGTATTCAAATCCACCTTTAAGAATCAATGCCAATCCTTCCGTATTATTCATTTTCTCTATAATTGTCTCCGAAACTAATATAGACTTACTATTCTCACTACGCAAATCAAGGTAGTTTCCTTCTCCATACCTTTCATCAAAGTTTTCAGATTGTTTGGTCTTGAAACTTAAACGCCCTTCATAGGTGTTAACTGTCTGTTCTTCACCTGAATAAGCAAAAACTTTATAACTTTTATCAGGAGAAAGACCGTCAACAACTTTCTTTCCGGAGGCATACTCACCCGAAGTTATCTGTTGAAGTATAGGTTCTCCCCCACTATCCGGCACAATACTCAAAGCCGTAATCTCATTACCACCCTCTCTCCATGCCACTAAAACGGCAATATCCGTAGTCCTTGTTTCCGACAATTTAGTTGGATATGTAACCGACATTAAACTTGTTTTATAGATATCCGACTCAACATTATTTCCTATGGATTTTATTTCGAGTCCGTACTTTTCATCCCAACCTATTCCTTCAAAAGTATAAGGAGATGAAGCAACAGTTATTGTCTCCACATATTTTTCAACAAGTTCCGTTCCGTCTTCTGCCTTTTTGCCTGTAGATTTATAAAGTGTCAATTCATAAGATGTTGCTCCCTTGATATTGTCCCAAGTGGCAATAATATTATTGTTTCTGACTTCAAGAGTAGTTACGGGTCTGAATAAGCGGGGAGCGCTACCTAAATCTTCTTCTTCCTGGCAACTTATAAAGCTTGCTCCGAAGAGCAGGCTAAATACGATATATTTAAAATATTTCATTGTTCTCATTAAGATTATATATTAAGATTATATATTATTTATTACGAATGCCATATCCATCATTTGAAAGCACTCCTCCACTATTAGTTACCTTGGAAGCAGGAATCGGCATGACGTAAGGCGTTGGCTTTGTTTTTAAAGGAGAACTATCTTCCAGCCCGTTGTAGATTACGCCGTCAGTCAATCCATACCAACTGTATAATATACTTTCGTTGATAATTCCTTTCTTTATAGGATCCCCATTATCATCCGTACCGTAAGGTTGTTTGGTAGTTGGGTCTTGGTCGGAAACAGAGATAAAATTTCTAGCAAAATCAATACGATAAGGCACTTTCTCATTACTCGTATTTGTAAAACCTGCTTTTATTTCGTCATCTTTAATCGTTACCGCATTCTTATAAGGAATGTCTTTATCTTTTCGTAGAGTAAAAATGTCATTCTCAAATTGAAGCAAGCCGTTATCAAAGCCAAAGTATAGTATACTTGCCACTCCCATATCTTCAATGACCTTATCTTTATCATATATGAGTTCATTATTTACTTTATTCAGTTGTTGCGAGTTTATACCTACACTAGTTATCCAATCAATAGTATTAACAATCGCTTCACTGTAATAATTCCAACGAATAAGGTCGAACTTGCGGATACATTCTCCTCCAAATTCCCAAGCACGTTCATTTATAATCGCTTTTTTAAATGATTCGTAAGAGGTGAGTCCGGCAATATATATATCTACTTTCAGTAGCTTATTGAAATCGGATGAATTTACAAATGCGCGGTCACGAACTCGTTTTAACATAGTCTTTGCTTCATTTGTCGGTGTGCCGTTAATTTCATTGTCTGCTTCTGCAAGCATCAGCAATACATCCGGATAGCGAAGCACAGGCCAGTTGATACCGGTGTTCTTATCGGCAGTGGGTGTTATAAGATCCAAGCGACACCATTTAGCCGGAGAAATACCAAATGGTCCCATGGCATTTTGAGTAGATTCCGTCAAATATCTATATGGAGCGCATGTTACTGCATAACGCTGATCTTCCTTGTCAAACGAGCAAGCATATTTAGGCGACAAATTCGTATATGTAGTACCGGAACCTTTACTACCCCCTACTACGGATAATCCGATATTCCATCCTACGTCACCACCACCATTTTGAACAAATCCTATCTCGAACAGAACATCATTGTTCGGACTACTTGCAGTATTAATCTGTGCATCGAATATTCCCTTGAAATTCGTCGGCAGTGCCCGGTCTTTCAATTTTATAAGTTTACGGCAATAAGCCCGGGCTACTCGATAAAAGTCGTCAGATGTTTTGGCGCTTCGTTTCACATCGTTTTCATCGGTATAAATAACCTGCTTTATTTGATCGTCAATCCGGCATCGTTGCATTGTTCCGTCAGCTTGCATAGAATATCCTGCACGGAAAAGCGCCAGCTTGGCAATAAAACCAATAGCAAATTCACGATTCATTAATTCAACTCCGCTCGACATTTTGTCTGCCCATTTCATATCTTCTTCCACATTGATGATGTCCTGAATAATATGGGAATATATGATATTCTTATCTACACGCGGCGTATTATTATTTTCACCGTATTTGGAAGGCGTGGTACTGAAGGGAACATCTCCCCAGAAATTGCAAAGCAGGAAATAACGAAAAGCGCGTAAACAATAGGCTTCGCCAAGCAGTTGTTTCATATCGGCATCTCCGGCTTTGTACATATCACTTGCTTCGATGCCCTCAATTACTTGATTGGCAAAGTCGATAGTATTATAATTGTGTTCCCAACTCGTTCTAATATCACCAAAATCACCGATATTAAGCGCCCAAACACCACGGCGGTCATTATGAGCAATAGCTTGTTCCTTAGAGACCAAAGCCATTTCCACATCCGTATTCTGCATCCAGTTGTTGGACATGCGTGAGCTATATGAATCTTCACAGAAAAACGAATATATGTGATTTACCATTTTACGCGCATCGGTCGGATTGGAACAAAGATATTCCCGACTATCGTTTGATAAAGATTCCGTATCCAGAAAATCTTCACAAGCAGTGGTTAAAACCATGCCTTCAATCAACGTTACAATATATAATAACAACTTATTTTTCATAATTTATTTCTTTTGATTTTGACTAGAATGAAATATTAACACCTGCTGTCCACGAGAGTGATTTGGGATAAGCAGAGAAATCCGCTCCCGGAGTAACACCACTCGAAGAACTTCCCCGGATAGCAGAGCTTACTTCCGGGTCATAGCCCGTATAGCTTGTCCATGTCCAAACGTTGTTCAAAGTACAATATACACGCAGTTGAGTACAAGCAAACCTACGTGTCCAGTTTTTAGGTAACGTATAGCCCACTGTGAGGTTTTGCAAACGCAGATAAGAACCGTCTTCCACAGCCCAGGAAGTTACTAACGGAGTACCGTCCGGTATGGTAAGTGGAGACCAGTATTTTTTATTGGCGTTCATCGATTGCAATGCTTCATAATCAGTTATGATCTCTCCGGTAGTACGGTCGAGATACGTCCATGCTTGACTTGCACCCATGTAATCGCGCAAATTGGCATAAGTAACGCGATACGATTGTGTGCTGGCAATTTTGTCCATATTATATACTTGATTGCCATATACCCAGTTAAACATTGCGGAAAAGTCAATCCCTTTGTAATAAGCATTTAAGCCGAAACCTCCCGTATGTTTGGGTGCGGTACGACCAATAATTTGACGGTCGTTTGTATCAAGAGTTTTACTGCCATCCAAATCTTTCAGTTTCATAGCTCCGGGACGTACTTTTGCATTAGAGCCGGAAAGATAATTGTTATTCGCAATACCCTCTTTCAATATAAAATCTCCTCTGCTGTCAAATTGAAATTGTGTCTTTCCATTATCATCCTTATAAGTCTCAAAATCATCCACTCCATAAATACCGTCATATACGAATCCGTAAACCAATCCCAAGGGCTCCCCTACAATTACGCGATAATCGTCTACCTCTTTAATGTCGGTAGAAAAACCACCTGAATTGTACGTCATTTCATTGGTATCTGCCAATTTATCCACTCTGTTTCTGTTGAAGCCGATATTGAAGTTCGCAGATAAATTGAAATCTTTCTTTTCGATAAGCATTGCCTGCAAATTGAATTCAATACCACGATTGGATGTTTGACCGATATTTTCCTGAACGGTTGAATAACCCGGAGCTACAATCTGTCTTGCAACCAAGAGGTCTTTAGTGGTATTCCAATAGATGTCGATGGAACCGGACAAACGTTCATTGAAAAATCCGTAGTCAAGACCACCGTTTCGGGTAACGGTTGTTTCCCATTTTAATGTCGGATTTGCCATTTGCGAATTAGCCAGCGTATAATGAGGATTCAGATAGTTGCCCGCCCCGTAATATTTGGACGAAGAATACGCTCTGTACAGTGTTTCATACATGCCGCTTCCGATACGGTTGTTACCCGCTTCGCCATAGCTTCCGCGAAGTTTTAAGTTGGATAGCCATTCCTGAGTGTTTTCCATGAAGTCTTCCTGATTGATTCTCCACCCAACGGCAGCAGCGGGAAAAACACCCCAGCGATTGCCTCTGACAAACTTGCTTGAGCCATCCGTACGAAGCGTGAAAGTCAGCAAATACTTTTCTGCCAGATTATAACTAAAACGACCGAAGAAAGAAAGAGTTCTATCTTCTTGCCCCAGCGAACTGCTGATAGTTCTCGAACCGGTTTCTCCGGAATTGTTTGCCATGCTGGCAAACATCTTCTCAGGCGTAATGTCTTTTTGAAAATACTTACCGGTCATGGAATTTGATTCGCTGCCACTTATCACAACTTCTTGCCCCAACATCAAATTCATATCATGTATCTTGTTGAATACATGTTTCCAATTCAATGTATTGACAAAACGATATTTCCAGCTGTCTCTTTTACTCCACTCTCCAAGCGGCAGGCTGTTTCCATTTTGGATTGCCTCACCGCTTTCGGCTCCATGCCAGTCTTTCTGTTGGAAAAACGTATAATCATATCCGCCTTCCAGGCGATAAGTTAAATTCTTCACTATTGCCCAACTTAAACCGCCGGTAAGATTAAACCGCCGTTCGTTCTTTCTTCTCCAGCTTTGAGAAACTTTATCCTGAAGACCCATTGTTTCACTTAGGTATTGATCCAGTTCTTCGTCGCTCATTGCTCCGGGATTAATTTCTATGAAATCGTACAGACCGTTAACGGGGGCTTTCATTAAAGCATCATAAGAACGAATCTTATAAGTACCTCCTGCTGTTCCGACGCCTTTGGTTTCGGTGTCCGAAATACGTGTGCCGAAATCAAGTTTAAGTCCTTTTGCTATTTCATGATTTAATTTATAGTTTAAATTGAAGCGGCTATAACCGTTTTCTTTCATCAAACTGGTATCATCTACATAGGTCCCGCTTAATGTAAACTTCGTTTTATCGGAACCACCGGTAACGCTGATATTATGTGATTGTGAAAGTTCCGCGTGTCCAAACATTTCATCCTGCCAGTCACTTCCCTTTTGATATTGATATAAATCAAGATCGCCGAATGCGCCATAGCGTTTTTCAAAACTTGAGACGGCTTTTCTCATCGCTGCTTTTTCATAGTTGAACATAACGAATTCATAAGGGCTTAGCACATCTATCTTTTTAGAAAGAGTTTTTCCTTGAATATATCCATTATAAGAAATCATCGTTTTGCCGCCTTGTGCGCCTTTTGTGGTAATCAGTATAACACCGTTTGCACCTCGGGAACCGTAGATAGCGGTAGAAGAGGCGTCTTTCAATACCGTAACGTCTTGAATGTCGGTAGGCGCTACATCGCCGATACTTGATACGGGAAAACCATCAACGATATAAAGAGGTGAATTGTCGCCCGTAATAGAGCCGCCGCCACGCACACGGATAAGAATTTCCGCATCGGGTGAACCGTCGGTTGTTGTTATCTGCACTCCGGCTAAACGACCGGTTAAGGCTTGAGCGGCAGAACTTACGGGTATCTTAGCCAACTCGGAACCTTGAATAGTGCTCACAGATCCTGTTAAGTCTTTTCTCTTCACCGTTCCGTACCCGATCACCACTACCTCTTCCAGTGCCGTTACATCGTCCTCTAACGTTATACTGAGATTGCTTTTTCCTGTCACATTAATCTCTTGTGTTTTCATACCAACGTAAGATACAATCACTGTAGCATTAGGGGAAACTTTAATCGTAAAGTTACCTTCAAAATCAGTAGCGGCACCATTTCTTGTATTTGATTTATCCAACACGGTTGCTCCGATAATGGCCTCTCCTGTATTATCCTTTATGTTACCCGTCAAGGTAACTGTTTGTGCGGATATGCCAAACGACATTGTTGCCAATAACAGGAATAGCAATCCGATGCGTGCGTTTTTGCGTGCGTTTTTTTTCATTTGATTAGACATTCTTTGCATATTTATAACATTTAAGATTAATAAATCGTCAGATATTCTTGTTTATGTAATGTTACAAATATAACCTTTAATGACCTAATTGGATGTGTAAAAATTGTTCTTTTTAATGGTATTTTTTGTTTTATTTTTAATACAAGGAAAGACACAACCGATATTTACTATGGTAAATTTCAGAACAGCCTCTTTTTTATGTGCTGTGTAACATATCCCGAAGCGCTGTTTACATGAAAACAAGTGCCTACTTTTAATTAATCAAATATTCATGTATGACATATAAAAAATAACACATTATTTTCAAATGAAAACAAGAAGTAAAAATTATGTATTGGCGAATGAAACCGAATGGGAAGTAGCCGGAAAAGGAGTACGTCGTCAAATTTTGGGATACGATGGTCAGTTAATGTTGGTGAAAGTGGAATTTCAACAGGGAGCAGTAGGAAGTGGTCATGCACATTATCATTCTCAAAGTACTTATGTTGCAAGTGGAGTTTTCGAGTTTCATATAGATGGCGAAAACCGGATTGTCAAAACCGGAGACGGAATTTATATCGCCCCCGATATTTATCATGGTTGCACTTGCGTGGAAGCCGGAATCCTAATAGACAGTTTCAGTCCGGTACGGGAAGATTTTTTGAAGAAATAAATAACTATTGTCAATAGTGCATGTTTAGGGGATATGCCCGTATTTTGTCCGATCGTTATCCGATTCATGTCCGATCCATGTCCGCTTCCCAAGCGGACATATATACCCCCAAAAGCCCCTCAAATACGCTTCGGATGGGTTACAGACTGCTAAGAGAATACGAAAGAAAGTAAAGAGAAGTTAGAACTCAGAGTAATAAAAACGGAATTATCCCTTTTGGGCTTGATTAATTAATAAGTATTTAAGAAGAACACACTGAGCTTACAAAGATTTATTCTTTACTTCAGAATATTCTGTTGATATTGTGTAGGTGTAAACCGTGTTATCTGTTTGAAAGTCCTATTGAAATGACTTATTGATTCAAAACCACATTCCATACAGATTTGAGCGATGTTCATTTCTTTTAATGAAAGTAATTTACATGCATGTCCAATCCGCATATCTGTAACATATTGAGTAAAGGTTTTACCGGTATTTTCTTTAAAATATCGACAAAAAGCGGAAGGATTCATCGCCGACATAGAAGCTATTTCTTTTAAATCTATGTCACGAGTATAGTTGTCATTAATGAATGAAATAATCTTTTCAATCCTTTTATTCCCTAATGAAGGGAATGTTTCATAATATAAAGAAGATGCCATATATTTTTTTTCAGATATTGCCATATTTTGCAGTATTAATAGGAAATCGGTTATTTGTTGAATTCCTTGAAGATTAGGAACTATTTCTACTAATTTCCCTATTTTTTCTGAGACCTCTTTAGGAAAACAAATTCCTCGACGGGATTCTTCCAATAACATTTTTATTTGCAGAAATTGAGGGTAATAATTAATCGAGTGAAGCATAAAATCTTTTTCGAACTGAATAATAGTACCTTTTACCCTCAAATCTTTATTCCCCGTTTTGTAAATATCACTACTTCTCATATAGTGGGGAAGATTACTTCCAAGCAGGATAAAAAATTCATCGGAATATGCTTCAATACAATCTCCAACAAAACAAAGACCGGTACTTTCTTTTACATAAATAATTTCATATTGACTATGAAAATGCCATGGATAAGTAAAATGATCATAATCATAATGGCGAGCATGAATAGGGTTTGACTCTGAAATAGAGAGCTTTTCATTCATTATGTTTTTCATATCCTTTCTTTTTTATGAAAAAAATATTGTTAGCAAAAATACGCATATTATCTGCAAAAATACGCAACAAACCATATACTTATTAATAATACTTTTGTAAAATATTGAGGATTTTCTCGTGGTTTGATTATAACAGAAGGTTGTGTTGTAATAATGAGTTGACCTTTGATTCAATCTTAAAATTCAATCTGTTGTTGTTATATGTTCATAAACCAATAGGGCACTTTAATTATAGTTATTTTTTCAATCAAATTAAACTTTTAAATTAAAAACAAATGAGGAACGCAAGTCAAAGAAAGCCGTTCAGGTTATGGTTAACGTTACTTTTGTTATTTCCGTTTTGTGTATCGTTCGCACAAAAAACAATAGTAAAAGGAATAGTTAAAGACACAGCCGGCGAATCGGTTATTGGAGCCAGTATCGTAGAAACAGGTACCCAAAACGGCACCGTTACCGATTTAGATGGTAATTTTACATTGAACGTGTCTTCACAGGGGAAACTTACCATTTCGTATATCGGGTATCAAACACAAAATATAAATATTTCCGGTAATACGCAATTTAACATTGTTCTGAAAGATGACACAAAGATGTTGGACGAAGTAGTCGTAGTAGGTTACGGGCAAATGAAACGAAGTGATTTAACCGGTTCGGTAGTATCCGTGTCGAGCGATGTTATTGCAAAATCAGTAACGACTTCTATTGACCAGGTACTGCAAGGTAAGGCAGCCGGAGTACAAGTTCAGCAGAACACGGGTATGCCGGGAGGTAGTTCGTCTATCCGTATTCGCGGTATCAACTCTTTGAATGCATCTAATGAGCCTATCTTTGTGATTGACGGCGTTATCATTGATGGTTCAACGGGCTCCGGCAACGATAATGCATTGGCTTCCATCAATCCGTCGGATATTGTTTCTATGGATGTTTTGAAAGATGCCTCTGCAACAGCCATCTATGGCGCCCGTGCAGCAAATGGAGTTATCATCATCACCACAAAACGGGGAGCTAAAGGCGAAGCCTCTATTACTTACGACGGTTACGTGGGTTGGCAACAGATGCCGGTAAGATTGGATTTGCTGAACTTGCGTGAGTATGGTATATTGAAAAACGAACGCGCCGATTTGAATATTGTTCAAAAAGATAATTACTTTGTTCGTCCCGAGCTTTTGGGCAATGGTACCGATTGGCAAGATGAATTGTTCAATACTGCCATGATGAACAACCATAATTTGTCCGTAACGGGCGGTACCGACAATAATACTTATGCGTTGGGTGCCGGTTATCTGAATCAAGACGGTATTGCCATTGGTTCCGGTTTCAAACGTTTGAGTTTGAGAGGTAGTTTTGATTCGCAGGTAAAGAAGTATATGAAAGTGGGTATTAGCTTCGCTTTCAGCAATTCCGAACAGAAAGTTACGGTATCCGATGAATCGTTGATTAAAATAGCATTGAAGCAAACCCCTAACGTGGCAGTACGTAATGTTGACGGTAATTACGATGGTCCGGATACCAATGAATTCGTACAGAATAACCCCGTTGGTTTGGCTATGATTAAAGACAATCGCAACGAAAAGACCGGTATTCGTGCCAACACGTATGCGGAGACTACCCTTCTTAGCGGTTTAACGTATAAAACCGAACTTTCATTCGACTACGGTATTACGAATACGTACAAGTTCGACCCCTCCTACAAATTCGGCGCTATAGTCAACGATGTAAGAGAAGGTGCTGCCTCTAAATCATACAGTAAATTCTGGACTTGGAGAAATATTCTTACATATAACAAAACATTTGGCGTTCATAATATCAATGTAATGGCCGGTCAGGAAATGCAGAAATCTGCTTGGGAATATCTCTATGGCTACCGTTCGGGCTACCTGACCAACGGGGCTACCGATTTGAATGCCGGCGATGCTACCACAGCCAAGAATAGCGGAAGTAGCGGCGCCAATTCTATTCTTTCTTATTTCGGACGTGCATTTTATTCTTACGACAATAGGTATTTATTGACAGCTACACTACGTCGCGACGGTTCTTCCAAGTTCTATAAGGACAATCGTTGGGGTTGGTTCCCGTCATCGGCATTGGCTTGGAAAATATCCAATGAAAGTTTCTTGCAAGACAGCGAGGTTATCAACAACCTGAAGCTTCGTTTGGGTTGGGGTACGGTAGGTAACCAGAACGTGGAAAACTACGCTTATACTTCTACTTTTACTTCCGTAGCCACTAATTGGGGGACGGGTTTGCTGGCAAGTAACACACCGAATGAGCAACTAAAATGGGAAACAACCTATTCGAGCAATCTTGGTTTGGATTTGAGTTTATACCGCAACAGAATTGAGCTTATCCTCGACGTATATTATAAGAAAACGAAGGACTTGCTGCTTCAATTGCCGTTACCGGCTTATGTAGGAACATCCGGACAGGGTTCCACCTCCGCTCCGTGGGCGAATATCGGTTCGCTGGAAAATAAAGGTGTTGAGCTAACTCTAAACACTATTAATATTGACAAGAAAGGTTTCCAATGGCGTTCCAATTTTGTTTTTTCAATGAACAGAAACAAAGTTTTATCGCTGGATACAGAAACAAGTATCATCAACAAAACCATTCAGGAAGGCTCGGATATTACGGTTATCACCCGTACCGCAGTAGGGCAACCGATAGGTCAGTTCTACGGTTATAAAGTAATCGGGCGTTTCAATAAAGCTACCGACTTCTATTATAAAGACAAAGACGGCAATCTCCAATCTACACCTCTTCCCAAAGACATGTCAATCGGTGAAAACGGTGTGTGGATTGGTGACTATATATTCGAAGACATCCATAAAGACGGGGTGATTGATGAAGAAGACCGTACTTACATCGGTAATCCGGAACCTAAATTCACTTACGGTATAGGCAACAATTTCTCGTACAAAGGATTGGATGTGGGTATTTTTCTGACAGGCTCTTATGGAAACGATGTAGTAAATTATCAACGTCGCTGGTTGGAAAACGCGCGTGAAAATACGAACCTGTTAAAGAAAGCCACTCAGTATGCCAAACTGGAACTGATTGATCCGGACGGACCGACCGACTTCCGCAATATACATATTGTAAGCGGCGACCCACACATGTCTCGCGTAGGTGCTTCTCCAGCTTCTTCAAGTTCCAACTACCGTTTCAGCGACAAGTTTGTGGAAGATGGTTCTTACCTTCGTATCCAAAGCATTTCAGTGGGATATAATTTACCTCATCAGTGGATAAGCAAATTTGGTGTTCAGAATTTGAAGCTTTATGCCAATCTTCAGAATGTATATACATTTACCAAATATTCCGGATATGATCCCGAAATCGGTTCTACAAACCAGGATGCTTTGATGACCGGTATTGATAATGCCCGTTATCCATCACCACGTATTTATACGTTTGGCTTAAACCTTACATTCTAATTTTAACAGGACAGAATATGAAAACAAAAAAATTATTATATGCGTTTGCAATTGCATTCCCGTTGACTCTGACCGGTTGTGACGACTTTCTTGATATTGCTCCGAACGACCGCATCACGGGAGATAACTTCTATCAAACCGAAGACGATTTCAAAGCAGCCACCGCACCACTTTATAATAAAGTTTGGTTTGACTTTAACGATAAGTTTTATTACGGATTAGGTGACGGGCGGGCATATAATCTCTACGCTCCTTATTCGGATTACATCTATCCTTTTGCCGATTTGGCGGAAACAGGACTTACGGGACCATTGGTATTGGCATGGCAATCGTTTTACAATGTCATTCAACAGTCCAACAAAGTAATTATCGGGGTTACCAACAGCAGTGTAAATGAATCCGTGAAGAATCAATATATTGCAGAAGCTCGTTTCATGCGTGGCGTTGCTTATTGGTATTTAACTTCATTGTGGGGTGATGTTATCATTTCAGAAAATCCTAATGCGCTGGTAAACAATCCGATAGTGAATACAAATCCTCGTACGGATGTATTTGAATTTGCGATACGCGATTTGGAATATGCCGCCAGATATTTACCGGAAACAGTAGGACAAGCCGGCCGTTTGACTAAATACAGCGCTTACGGAATGTTATCGCGCGTTTATCTCTCTTATGCCGGATTGAGCGGCAATCCGAACAGCCATACCCGCAATCAGGCTTATCTTGACAGGGCAAAAGAAGCAGCCAAAATAGTTATCACTGAAAGCAAATACAAACTGATGCCCGATTATGTTTCCCTGTTTATGATTGAAAACAATAATAATTCGGAATCTTTGTTTGCTTTGCAATGGGTGCCCAACGGTGATTACGGTGTAACAAATACACAGCAGGCATACTTTGCTTACAACTCGGTAATTACCGGTGATGATGCAGCATGGGGAGGATGGACAAGAGCTACTTATGATGTGCTTAAAGAATATGAAAAGGGAGATCTCCGCCGTAAAGCAACTTGGATGAGCAAGGGGGATTACTATCCTGAAATCGGTAAAGCCACAGGTGGGTTTACCTTTGATGAATCCGATCAATATTGCAATGTAAAAAAAGGAGTAGTAGGCTCTACCAAAGACAATCCAAGTATTTCCCGTATGAATTCAGCCTTAAATACTTACATGATACGTTTGGCTGAAGTGCATTTGATTTATGCCGAAGCTACATTGGGTAATGCCGCAAGTACTACGGATGCCGATGCTCTGAAATATTTCAATCAAGTTCGTACACGTGCCGGCTTAACTGCCAGAACAAGCCTTACTTATGATTACATTAGATATGAACGTCGTGTTGAACTTTGCATGGAAGGTCAATACTGGTATGATTTGGTGCGTCGCGCTTATTACGAACAGCAAACAGTAATTAATTATATTACCGGTCAAGACCGCGGGACTATTCCGGCTATTCTTTATGATACAACCAACAATACGGTTAAGATAGATCCGGATAGAGATTCCGGTGATCGTGCGATTGGTAATATTAACGAAAATATCTTTTTATTACCTTATCCCGAATCGGAACTTGTTCAAAATCCCCTTTTGAAAGAGCCTCCCGTTCCTTATGAGTTTACAGAAGAGAGAATTACCGATTTATTTTAATTATTAATATAGAATACAATAATGAAAAGTATATTTTCAAATATAAGTTTTTGGAGATTGAATGTTCTTTTGGGATTATTTATTGGTGCAATGGGTTTTGTTTCTTGCAACGATAATGACGACCCGAATGAAAATTCACCAATCACTATCACAAATGTTTATTTGGAAGATGCTTCGTCTTCCGTACCCGACAGGGAAGTAACTTTCGCCCGTCTTGGACAGTTGTTGCGAATTGAAGGTTCCGGGTTTACCGGTTTGAAGCGAGTGTATATCAACGGATATTCTACTTATTTCAATCCGGTGTTCTTATCCGATAATTCTATACTTGTAGGTATTTCGAAGGAAACGCCTATTGTGGATGCTGATCCGGAAGAACGTAACAAGATTAAGTTTGTAAAAGATGGTACACAAATGGTTTATTTGTTTGAAATCAGATCCTCTGCACCGGTCATTACAAATATATCGCATACAATGCCTTTGGCAGGAGAAACGATTACCATTTATGGTGAAGGATTGATAGAGGTGAGTAAAGTTGTATTTCCCGGAGACATAGATGTAACTAATAATATAGTTTCTGATGCTGATGGTGAATTTTGTATCGTACAAGTTCCCGATGGAGTGTCTGATGAAGGTGGTTCTGTTTTTATCGAATGTGCTAATGGTGGGGCTTATTCTCCGGCATACTTCAACTTTAAAAAAGGGATTCTTTTAGATTTTGATGGAAAAGGTTCGCATAATTCTTGGGGAAGTACCGAAAGCATGATTCTTCCTGAAGATTTGGAATCAGAGCCTATTGGTGAAGGCAATGCTTCTCAAGGAATATATTGTGCGCATCGTCCTGAAAGAATCACAGAGTTTGCTCCCGCAAAAAATCGTTGTTCTGAAGTTTGGACAGCAGGTGATAATTGGCGTGATCAATTAACTCCATATATACCGGCAACTACACCGCTGGACCAAGTTGCTTTTCAATTCGATATTTATGTACCTAAAACATGGAAGGATTCCGGTTTTTTGAAAATCTGTTTGATAAATAATTTTAACGGAGGTGAATGGAGCAAAGAAAGTTATAATTATGTTCCATGGATTGTTGGTAAAGAAATTGTTCCGTTCCAGACAGAGGGTTGGAAAACTGTTACAATTCCTTTAAACAAACTTTATAGTTTTGCCGATGATGACTATACTTTTGAAGATGTGCTTGCTCGACGTGAAGCGGCTACTTATAGTAATTTTGGTTTTTATTTTGAGAACTCCGACTTTACATTGAAAAATATTACAGGAAACGATAGTGACAATGCGATAGAGTTTCCCTCAGCCATAACTTCCGTACAAATATATACAGACAATTGGCGTATTGTTCCGTTGGATACTCCTACATATACTGATTTTCCCGAGGAAGAAGAGTAATTTAAAATAAAATTAATATGAAATATAGAAATATAATATCGGTTGTTGCTTTGTCGGCAATGTGTATAATGTCTTGCGATGAAGAAAAAATGCAGTGGTATGATGACCCCACTCATGAAAAAATTACCGAAGCTGAAATTCCTTTGCAATTGGCAGAAAAGATTTCCCGTTACGAAGCTTTAAATACATATACTAATTTTACGTTAGGGGTAGGTATTGATTTAACTCTTTATATGGAGAGCGATGATTATAGAAATGCCGTTAATGCAAACTTTGATGAAATAACTGTAGGTTATCACATGAAGCACGGGGCAATGGTAAGCTCTACAGGAGGATTAAACTTTAGTAGCGTAGATGCCTTGCTGAATAAACTGGGAGAAGCAGGATTAACCGTGTATGGGCATACATTGGTATGGCATCAGAACCAGAATGCAAGTTATTTGAACAGATTGATAGCACCGGAAGTGATACCGGCACCGGCGGGGAGTAACTTATTGGATAATGGAAGTTTTGAAGAAGGCATGGCTAACTGGGGAAGTTGGGGTAATAAAGAAGCCGTAGAAATTTCGACAGATGAACATATAGAAGGATTGCAATCATTAAAGGTGGTCATTAATGGAAGTTCGAATACTGTATATGGTATGCAACTCCAAAGTCCGTCCATTCCATTAATAGAAGAGCATCACTATCAGATTTCTTTTTATATTAAATCGGATATTCCGGGTGCAGTCAGGATGTCATTTGATGATAGCTTGGATACACCTCCATTAGGGTCTTTTTGGCCGGGAAATAATGCTTCGGACAAAGAAGAAAATACTATTTCAACATCAGCTACCTGGAAACAGGTGATTTATGACAAAGATCATAGTAGTAATGAGTTTGTGGCAGCAGCCTCAAGTGTTCAATTCAGATTAGACTTAGGTTTGTTGCCGGGTGTAACATATTATATTGATAATGTAATTGTTGTTGACTTGGATGTAATTGACGAACCTACCATAGTAAATTTAGTTGCTAATGGTACTTTTGATGCAAATATTGATGGTTGGAGCAAATGGAACGGTACTGACGGTTGTAATACTCATGCAACGGGTTCAGATGCCTATGCAGGCGGCGGCGCTTTAAAGGTTGTCAATGATATTGGCGATGATCCTAGTAATCAATATAAAGTTCAAATTCATGCAAATTTTACTGAAACTTTCGTAGCGGATAAAAAATACAAAATCTCATATATGATACGTTCAGAAGCTCCGGGCTCTGTCAGATGTTCTACCAGTGGAACAGCAAATTATCAAGGAGATCAATCAACGTCCATTGTTTGGCAAGAGATTACATGGGATATTACTTCTAAGGGAGGTGAAGAGGGTTTGAATTTTGATCTTGGAGCAAAAACAGGTACCTACTATATTGACAATGTAGTGGTACAAGAAGTGATACCAGTCGAAGCAAAGGCTGTGACTACTCGCGCCTCCGGTCCTACTTATATCGAAAAATCCGAAGCTGAAAAGACAGAAATTATCGGCACTGCGTTGGAATCTTGGATTAAAGAAATGGTAGGTCACTACAAAGGCAAAGTAAAAGCTTGGGACGTAGTCAATGAACCGATGGACGACGGAAAGCCTTCTTCAATAAAAACCGGTAAAAACAAAGAAACTTTAGCAAACGATGAATTTTACTGGCAAGACTATCTCGGAGGAAAAGATTATGCAGTAACCGCATTCAATTTGGTTCGTGCGGCAGCTAATGCCGGTGATATCCTTTTTATCAATGACTATAATTTGGAACAGAGTTTAGCTAAATGTGACGGTTTGATTGAGTATGTGAAATACATTGAAGGCAAAGGTGCTACGATTGATGGTATTGGTACACAGATGCATCTTTCTATTGATACCAACAAAGATAATATTGCCCAGATGTTTGATAAATTGAGTAAGACAGGTAAACTGATTAAAATATCAGAATTGGATATTAAAATAGGTACCGCATCGCCCACAACAGAACAATATGCACAGCAAGCAGAAATGTATCAATATGTGGTGGACATGTATCTGAAATATATACCGGAAGCTCAACGTTATGGAATTACTATTTGGGGTATTTCCGATAATGCCAAAGAACATGAGAACTGGATTCCGAATGATGCTCCCAACCTGTGGAATAAGGATTATCAACGTAAACATGCTTACAAAGGATTTGCCGATGGTCTAGCCGGTAAAGACGTGAGTGAAGACTTTACGGGAAATCTTGAATATTAAGGCAGGTAAAATACTTTAATTTAATCTCCCCGTTTAACATAGTTTTTTGACTACGGTTAAACGGGGAATTTAGCGTTTATTCCTATTAATCCGAAAGAAATAATAAATGCTACGGTTAGGAAAACAGTAAAATATTTTTATTAACTTTGTGTTGTAATGAAGGCACCATATCGGAAAAAGGGAAGAGGTTTTCCTAAATAATATATGATAAAATGTATGAACATTATAAAATCGACCTTAACTGTTGTTTGTTTTGTTCTTTGTCTTACACAACTGTGTGAAGCAAAGGTAAAGCTACCGACTCTGGTTTCCGACGGCATGGTACTTCAAAGAGAGCAAGAGGTGATAGTTTGGGGATATGCCACTCCGGGAGAAGAAGTCAAAATTAATTTTCTAAAGAAGAATTACCATATCCATACGGATGCAACGGGGAATTGGAAAGCGGTGCTACCTCCTATGAAAGCAGGAGGTCCTTATGCCATGCTGATAAACGATATAGAAATCAAAGATGTTCTAATAGGTGATGTATGGCTGTGTTCAGGACAATCTAACATGGAATTGCCGGTAAGCAGAATAACCGATATGTTTCGTGAAGAGGTAGAGGCTTATACGAATTCGATGATCCGGTATATTAAAACTCCTTTGACTTATAATTTCAAGCAACCCCAAACGGATATCCCTCCTACCCCCTGGATGGCATTAACAAAAGAGAACGTAATGTCTTTTTCGGCTTTGGCATACTTTTTTGCCAAGGATTTGTATGCTTACACTAAAGTACCTGTGGGAGTGATCAACTCAAGTGTAGGGGGTTCGCCCATAGAGGCTTGGATTAGTGAAGAAGGTTTACAACCGTTTCCGAGACATCTGAATGATAGAAACTTGTATCAGTCGGATGAATATGTGGCAGATTTACAACGTATTGAAAGATGGAGACAGGCGTGGTGGAATGTTACTCTTTATAAGCAGGATGCCGGGTTAAACGGAGTACAGAAATGGTATTCCCCCGAATATGATGATTCTTCATGGAGGCGTACGGATATGTTTGATCCTGCCTGGGGGAATAATGGAAACGGTTCGTATTGGTTTCGCAAAGATTTTGAAATGCCTCAGGCTTTGACTGGTGAAAAAGCAATATTGCGGATGGGATGTATAGCTGATGCCGATTCTATTTATGTGAACGGTGTATTTACCGGTAGTATTTCTTATCGTTATCCTCCGCGTATATATACTATTCCGGAGGGGGTATTAAAAGAAGGGAAAAATACAATCACCGTGCGTCTGATTAGTTATGGAGGATATCCCGAATTTGTAAGAGATAAGCCATACAAAATAGTATTTGAAAAGGCAAAAAGAGAGATTAATCTTGAAGGAGAATGGAAGTATAGACGAGGGGTTGAGATGCCTGCATTACAGGGAAGAACTTCTTTCCAATATAAACCTGTAGGATTATACAATGCCATGATAGCCCCTCTGCAAAACTGTACTTTTAAAGGAGTAATATGGTATCAAGGAGAATCGAATACGGGAAGGTATAATGAATATGGTGCGTTGTTGAGTGCTTTGATTAATGATTGGCGACAATATTGGCAGCAACCGGAATTGCCGTTTTTTGTGGTACAGCTTCCTAACTATATGAAATCATCTGACCAACCGGAAGAAAGTCAGTGGGCGGAGTTGAGGGATGTACAGCTTCGGGTAACGCAAACCGTTCCTCATACGGAATTGGCAATAGCCATTGATTTGGGAGAATGGAACGATATTCATCCGTTGAACAAAAAGGAATTGGGCAGGCGACTCTCGCTATTGGCTCAACATTCGGTTTATGGAAATAAGAATGTGGCGTGCAAAGGACCTGTTTATCGCTCCAAAACCATTGAAGGAGATAAGATTATTTTGTCTTTTGAAGCAGGCACCGATGAATTGGAGCAGATTGAGGAATTGAAAAGTTTTGCCGTAGCCGGAACGGATGGGAGATTTTACTGGGCAAAAGCATCGGTGGATAAGAATAAGGTCATCGTATGGTGTGATAGAGTCAAGCAACCCGTAATGGTAAGATATGCTTGGGGAAATAATCCCGAAGGAGCCAATTTAAAGAATAAATCAGGGCTTCCTGCCTCACCTTTCAGAACAGATAATTAATAATTTCTATAATAAAATATTATGAAGGTACAGACTCAGAAAGTATCGTTAGGTGAAAAGATCGGCTATAGTTTGGGAGATGGTTCGGCGAACCTGATATTCCAGATGATGATGATGTTTCAACTATTTTTCTACACAGATGTATTTGGAATTAAAGCCACGGCAGCAGGATTTATACTGCTCGCCGCCCGTTTGTTCGATGCGTTTGTTGATCCGTTGGTGGGAATATTGTCCGACCGTACTAATACTCGTTGGGGGAAATACCGTCCGTGGTTGCTATGGACAGCTATTCCGTTTGCCGTATTTTTTATTCTGGCATTCAGTACGCCGGATTTGAGCGAAAGAGGCAAGATCATATATGCCGGTATCACCTATACTTTGTTGATGTCTATTTATTCGTTTAACAACACGCCTTATTCGTCATTGGGCGGTGTAATGACGAGCGACATTAAAGAACGTACAAGCATAGCTTCCGTCCGTTTTGTAACAGCCACCATTGCTACTTTTATCGTACAAGGATTGACTCTGCCTTTGGTTTCCAAATTCGGACAAGGCAATGCTCAAAAAGGGTGGACTTTGACTATCGTCCTTTTTGCAGTAATCGGTATCGTTTTAATGCTTATTACTTTTCTTAGTGCGAAAGAGCGTATTACACCTCCTGCTCATCAAAAGACTTCTATTAAGCAAGACTTTAAAGATCTCGTCAGGAGCCGTCCGTGGAAAGCAATGTTTATTCTTACTTTGTTTCTATTTACCACGCTGGCTATATGGGGTAGTAGCATGTCTTACTATTTCAACTATGTGGTCGACAAAACATCTTTATTTAATTTCTTGCAAAACTTCGGCTTAGTCAGAGTAGAAGGGATAACTTACGGTATTTGGCACAACTTCCTGGATGCCTTCGGTTTGATAGCACAACCCGACCTCAGTAATGTATTTGCCGTAGGTTTCAGTTTATTCAATATGATAGGTCAACTTGTTACGTTGGCTGGTGTGATATTGCTGTCACAATACTTGTCCAATATCTTCGGAAAACGTAATGTATTCCTCGCATGTATGACACTGACGGCACTGTTTACTTCATTATTCTTCTTTGTTTCACCTCATGATATCCAGTTGATATTCATCATAAATGTTTGTAAGAGCTTGGCTTATGCACCTACTATTCCGTTGCTTTGGGCAATGATGGGTGATGTCGCCGACCACTCCGAATGGAAAAATCACCGCCGGGCTACAGGGTTTACATTTGCAGGTGTGGTATTTGCTCTGAAAGCCGGTTTGGGTCTGGGTGGTGCTATATGCGGCAGTATTGTTGATTCTTTCGGCTTTGTAGCTAATCAACCACAAACCGATTCGGCTATACATGGTATCCGTTTAACATCCGGTGTTGTTCCCGCTGTTACGTTCCTCATCGGAGTTGTTGCACTTTATTTCTATCCCATATCGAAAAGCTTAAATGAAAAAATACAAGAAGAATTAACTGTCAGGAGAAAGGAAGAGGAATAAAGAATAAAGAACAAAAAAATGAAAACCGGTAGTCAAATATATAAAAATAAAAAAGAAAGATGAAAAAGAGATATTTATCAATATTAGCCACTGTTATCATAGCAGTTGTTTTTGTAGCCAGTTGTATTTCTTCCGAGAAAAAAGAAATATCTTTAAAAGAAGCCCTTGCCGGAAAGTTCCTGATAGGAACTGCCCTTAACGCCGATCAAATAATCGGAACAGACACAGCAGGTATTCGCTTGGTAAAACAGCATTTCAGCGCCATTGTTCCTGAAAACTGCATGAAAAGTGAAGGTATTCATCCTGAAAAAAATCGTTATGATTTTACTTTGCCTGACCAACTTGTAGAATTTGGAGAAAGGAATAATATTGTTGTTACCGGTCATACGCTTATTTGGCATTCGCAACTTCCCCGTTGGTTTTGTATGGACGAAAACGGCAATGATGTTTCACGCGAAGTTTTGACAGCGCATATAAAAGATCATATTTCCACCACAGTCGGTCGTTACAAAGGACGTATTCGCGGTTGGGACGTAGTGAATGAAGCTATTCTGGATGATGGCTCTTATCGCAGAAGTAAGTTTTATGAGATTTTGGGAGAAGAATTTATACCTCTTGCGTTCCAATTTGCCCATGAAGCAGACCCTGATGCCGAACTTTACTATAATGATTATTCCATGTCCGTACCGGAAAAACGTGAAGGAGTAGTAAAACTGATAAAATCATTGAAAGAAAAAGGTATCCGAATAGATGCTGTTGGGATGCAAGGACATATTGGGATGGACTTTCCTCAAATAGAAGAATTTGAAAAGAGTTTGTTGGCATTCTCCGAGGCGGGTGTTAAGGTGATGATTACGGAACTTGATCTGACGGCACTCCCATCCCCAAGAAGGAATTTGGGAGCCGACGTATCCACGAATTTTGAATACCAAAATGAAATTAATCCATATAAAGAATCCCTCCCTGATTCCGTATCAGAGGCATGGACAAAACGAATGGGAGATTTCTTTAGATTATTCCTGAAACATCAAGACAAGGTAACCCGCGTAACCCTATGGGGGGTATCAGACGAAAATTCATGGCGTAATTTCTGGCCAATACAGGGACGCACGGATTATCCATTACTTTTTGACCGGAATCATAATGCGAAACCTATTGTCAGTCTGATTATTGAAGAAAGCAAGAAATGAGAATTGAAAAAGTATTGTATGGAAATTCTTTTAGGATTTTATAAGGAATTTCCTTGATACTTTATGACTTTTTTGTGTTACCTTCGTAACTATCATGAGGGATATAATATTAATTTTAAGTATTACACAAAATGAAAGATACCAGATACTTAGTGCCGGACGATTATATGGCTGATCCGGCTGTTCACGTATTTAACGGTAAATTGTATATCTATCCTTCCCATGACATAGAGAGTGGTATCCCCGAAAATGATAATGGCGATCATTTCGACATGAAGGATTATCACGTATTTTCTATGGAAGATATTGACGGAGAGGTAACAGATCATGGTGTGATACTTGACATAAAGGATATTCCATGGGCAGGTCGCCAGTTATGGGATTGCGATGTGGTTTATAAGAACGGTAAGTATTATATGTATTTCCCATTAAAAGATAAAACGGATATATTCCGTATCGGTGTTGCTGTAAGCGATAGACCGGAAGGACCTTTCATACCCGAAGCGAATCCGATAAAAGGAAGTTACAGCATTGACCCCGCTATATTGGACGACGGCGATGGCAACTATTATATGTACTTCGGCGGTCTTTGGGGTGGGCAGTTGCAACGTTATCGCAACAACAAAGCATTGGAAAGTGCGACCTTTCCTGCCGACAACGAACCTTCACTTTGTTCACGTGTAGTTAAATTGAATGATGACATGTTGGAATTTGCTGAAGAACCTCATGACGTTGTTATTTTGGATAAAGACGGAAAGCGATTGACGGCAGGCGATTCAAAACGCCGTTTCTTTGAAGCTTCTTGGATACATAAATATAATGGAAAGTATTATTTCTCTTATTCTACAGGGGATACCCACTTACTTTGTCATGCTATTGGCGATAATCCTTACGGACCGTTCACGTATCAAGGAGTGATTCTGACACCGGTTGTAGGTTGGACAACGCATCATGCCATTGTTGAATTTAAAGGAAAATGGTATCTTTTTCATCATGATTGTGTACCTTCGGGTGGTAAAACATGGCTTCGCAGCTTAAAGGTTTGTGAACTCGAATATGATGAAAACGGAAAGATTAAAACAATTGACGGTGGTGGGGAGTAATATATCATGAAAAAGATTCTATTGCTAACTGTTTGTTTCATGGCAGGGACTGTTTCGGCTCAACAGGGAATATTTCCTTCTTTTCCGCCCGATAACGTTACATCCCAGATAGACCGTAATCAAATGATGGAACAATTGGGTGTCCGTTTCCCTAATCTTATACCGGCATCAGAAGACCCTAACCGTCCGCCTTTTACCAAACCGGGAAATAAACCTAACGAATGGACAGACGATACGGGTTATTTACCACAATCACCGGTAGGTTATACTATTAATCGAACCGGCTTTGGTCTGTGGTTGAATTACACCGAAAAGCCTTCACAGGTAGGGATATATACTCCTATTAATTTATTGAAAATGGAAGATGGGACTGCCGTTACTTCTCCGGATTTGTGGTGGAGTAAGAGAAGACCTGAAGTGCAACGACTTTGCCAACAAGAGATATGGGGTGTTATTCCTCAAACAGCTTCCTTGCTGAAAGTGTCTTGGGATGTTCAAACTGTTTCGATAGCCGACAGTGTATTTGGTAAATTTGAAATACGGGAACTAACCGGCAATGTGGATATATCTTCGTATCCGGCTTTAAAACATCAGCCGCAGATTAAAGCTCGTTTGTTCTTGCCGGTAAACGCTCGCAATGTGCCGGTAGTCATTCAATACGCTTGGTTTTCTTTCCCACCTCATTCCGTTTACCTTAAAGAATGTATTTCCCGTGGCTGGGGATTTATACAGATGGATTGCAATGCTCTTCAACCTGATAACGGGGGTTTTCTCACCGATTATCTGATAGGACTGGTTAATAAGGGAAATTGGCGTAAACCCGAAGATTGGGGAACGTTAGCTGCATGGTCATGGGGAGTTAGTCGTCTAATTGACTATTTCGAGACGGATGATACTGTTGATGCCAAACGTATCGGCATTACAGGACATTCCCGTTACGGAAAGGCAGCCTTGGTTACAATGGCTTATGAACCGCGTTTGGCAACAGCTTACATTAGTTGTTCCGGTGTGGGAGGAGCTGCACCTCTTCGCCGTCATTGGGGAGAAGACATAGAAAATGTAGCGTGGGAAAGCGAATACCATTGGCTGGCGGGAAACTTTATGAAATGGATTGGTCCGTTAAAAGAAGGACAATATCTCCCGCGCAAATCCGAATTACTACCTGTGGACGCTTACGCTTTGCTATCACTCTGTGCACCGCGCCCTGTGCTGGTTACTGGTGGAACGCATGATAGTTGGGCAGACCCTTACGGGATGTTTCTCACTTGTCGTGATGCAAGTCCCGTTTACCAATTGCTTGGAGGGAAAGGTGTTGTTATGGAAGATAGATTTCCTGTACCTGATAAAGATTATACGGAGGGAAACATTGCTTATCGTTACCATGAAGGAGGGCATGTTGATTTCTTAGACTGGCCGGTATTTGCCAAATGGACAGAGAAAGTTTTATCTAATCCAAATCTTTTGTTTAACATTCAAAATTAACTATGGAGACATTCAAAATAGCTATTATCGGTACCGGTTGGATTGCTGAAAAGATGGCAATCACTATTCGTGGTATGCAAGGTGTGGAAGGATATGCAATTGCCTCACGCGATTTATCCAAAGCACAATCTTTTGCCGATAAATACGGATTTATCCGTGCTTATGGTTCCTATGAAGAAATGCTTGATGATGAACAAGTACAGCTTGTTTATATCGCTACCCCTCACTCTTTTCACTATGAACATGCCGGTATATGTATCATGAAAGGTAAACCTGTGTTATGTGAAAAAGCTTTTACTGCTACGGCTCGTCAAGCTGAGAAACTGTTGAATTTAGCTAAAGAAAAGAAAGTCTTTATTACCGAAGCTATTTGGACGCGTTACATGCCGCTTTCAAAAACGATAAACGAAGTGATAGCAAGTGGTATCATCGGTGTACCGAGAATGTTGTCTGCCAATCTTGGTTATCCCGTCGGTTGGAAAGAACGAATGATTAAACCTGAATTGGCTGGGGGAGCTTTACTTGATTTGGGTGTGTATGTCATAAACTTCGCTTCCATGGTATTCGGCACAGATATTAAAAATATACTTTCCCTTTGTACCAAAACCGACACAGGGATGGACGCGGAAGAAAGCATTACTTTTCTTTTCAATGATGGGAAGATAGCCGTACTACATAGTTCCATGTATGCCAAAACCGACAGGCAAGGAATTGTTTCCGGCGATCAAGGGCATCTGATTGTAGAAAATATCAATAACCCGCAACGAATCACTGTTGTTACCGGAGATTATGAAGTAGTAGCCAAATACGATTGTCCGCCGCAAATTACCGGATACGAATACCAAGTATATGCCTGCATTGAAGCGTTGAAGAATGGCTGGTTAGAATCTCCTTATATGCCTCATGCCGAAACACTTCGTATTATGTGTCTAATGGATGGTTTGCGGAAAGAATGGGGAGTGCATTATCCCTTTGATGAATAACTCCAATGAAAAAATTACTGTTAATCGTTCTTCTATTATCAGTCACGTATGTTTATGCCGAAGATGGAAGCCGCTTGTGGTTACGTTTTTCCAGTAACGGAAATGCGCAAGTAACAAGTAATATTAAAGGAGCAACCGTTGATATAGCTATTCGCGAACTTCGCAAACAATGGATAGGAGCCGGGATAAAGCTAAATTTAACCCGTACAAAAGAAGTAAATACACTTGGTTCTGATGGTTATATAATTAACGGTAACCGGCAAACAGGAATCTCAATCTCTTCTTGTTCCGAAACCGGACTTCTGTACGGAGCTTATTATTTGTTACGTTGGCAGCAAACGGGTTTGGGAGATGAAATAAATGTTTCCGAGTCCCCTCGCTATAATTTGCGAATCCTTAATCATTGGGATAATCTCGACCGTACCGTAGAACGCGGATATGCCGGTCAGTCCCTCTGGGAATGGGACAATCTTCCTTCCGCTATCTCTCCGAGATATGAAGCGTATGCACGTGCTAATGCTTCGATAGGTATTAACGGGACGGTACTAAACAATGTAAATGCTTCTCCTAAAATTCTTTCGATAGATAATTTGGAGAAAGTGAAAATCTTGGCGGATATCTTCCGTCCTTACGGCATTAAAACTTATCTTTCCGTTAACTTCTCATCGCCTACTGAACTGGGAGGGTTATCTACATCCGATCCACTTAACAAAGACGTACATCTTTGGTGGAAGAGCAAAGTGAAGGATATATATAAACTTATTCCTGATTTCGGAGGCTTCTTGGTAAAAGCCAATTCCGAAGGATTGCCGGGTCCGCAGGATTTCGGTCGTACTCATGCTGACGGAGCTAATATGTTGGCTGATGTGTTGAAGCCTTATAAAGGTATTGTTATGTGGCGTGCGTTCGTCTATAATCCCAATGATGAAGATAGAGCCAAACAAGCTTATCAGGAATTTGTACCCCTTGACGGGCAATTCCGTGACAATGTTATTATTCAAGTAAAGAACGGTCCTGTTGACTTTCAACCGCGTGAGCCGTTCAGCCCATTATTCGGTGCCCTGAAAAGGACATCCATTATGCCCGAATTTCAAATTACGCAAGAGTATTTAGGCTTTTCCAATCATACGGCTTATCTGGCTACTATGTGGAAAGAATGTTTGGATAGCGATACGTATCAGCAAGGAAAAGGTTCTACTGTGGCACGCGTAACGGATGGAAGCATTTATCCGCAAAAATATACCGCTATTGCCGGAGTTGCCAATATTGGAACGGACGTAAATTGGTGCGGGCATCATCTGGCGCAGGCTAATTGGTATGCCTTTGGTCGTCTGGCATGGAATCATGAATTGACAGCGGAAGACATCATTAACGAATGGATTACCTTAACGTTTGGTGCATCAGAAAGTAAAGCAAATATTCAAAATCTAAATCCTATTTTGTCTAAATTGATGCTGGAATCTCGCGAAGCTGTCGTAACTTATATGATGCCTCTCGGTTTACATCATATTTTCGCTTTTGGACATCATTATGGACCGGAACCTTGGTGTGACATTCCCGGTGCACGACAGGATTGGATGCCGAAATATTATCATAAGGCAGATGTTAACGGTATCGGTTTTGACCGTAGCAGCAAAGGAAGTAATGCCGTATCACAATATCATTCTCCTTTGAGTGAAGAATTGGATGATCCTGCTACCTGCTCCGATAACATAATACTTTGGTTTCACCATTTGTCATGGGATTATAAAATGAAAAGTGGTCGGGCGCTTTGGAATGAACTTTGTTATACGTATGATAGCGGTGTGAAACAAGCACGTTTCCTTCAAAAACTTTGGGATGAAGTGGAACCATACATTGATGCGGAACGTTTTCGGGAAGTACAAAGCAAATTTAAAATTCAAACTCGTGATGCCGTGTGGTGGAAAGACGGATGCCTGCTTTATTTCCAAGAATTTTCCAAACAACCGATCCCATACAATATAGAACGATCAATTCATGAATTGGATAAAATGAAAAGTTTCCAGATGAGGATTAGTAATCATGAGAAAGCGGACATAAATCAATTATATAATAAATAAAATCAATTTTAAAATGGAAAAGACATGGCGTTGGTTTGGTAAAAAAGACAATATCACTCTTGATATGCTTCGGCAAATAGGAGTAGAAGGTATTGTTACAGCTTTGCACAATATTCCAAACGGTGAAATTTGGACATTGGAAGCAATAAATGAATTAAAGAATTATATTGAATCTTTCGGGCTTCGTTGGTCGGTAGTGGAGAGTCTGCCTGTATCTGAAAGTATTAAATACGGTGGAAAAGACAGGGAGCAACTTCTCGAAAACTACCGAATCAGTCTGGCTAATTTGGGTAAAGCTGGTGTAAAAACAGTATGCTACAATTTCATGCCCGTTATTGATTGGATACGTACCGATTTAAACAAGAAAAGGGAAGATGGTACTTATTCATTGCATTTTGATAAAATTCGTTTTGCCTATTTTGACTGTCTTATTTTGAAACGTAAGGATGCCGATAAAGATTATACTCCTGAAGAAATGAAACGGGTGTATGAATTGGATAAAACAATGACTGAAAGTGAAAGAGATAATTTGATAGATGCGATTATCGTTAAGACACAAGGTTTTGTCAACGGAAATATTAAAGAAGGTGATAAGAATCCGGTAGCAATATTCAATAAATTGTTGACACTTTACGAAGGTATTGATAAAACACAGTTACGCGAAAATATGAAGTATTTCCTTGAACAAGTGATACCTACAGCCGAAAAATACGGAGTTAATCTTTGTGTTCATCCTGATGATCCGCCTTTTGCTGTACTTGGTCTTCCGCGTATCGTGACTTCTGGTGAAGATATCGAATGGTTCCTGAAAGCTGTTGATAGCCCTAATAACGGATTGACATTCTGTGCTGGTTCGTTAAGTGCAGGTTTGCATAATGATGTTCCGGCATTGGCAAGACGTTTTGCTAAACGTACTCACTTTGTACATTTACGTAGTACAGAAGCCAGTGAAAATGGAAATTTTACGGAGGCATCACATTTAGGTGGAAGAGGTCATATTATTGAATTAGTACGCATCTTTGAACGAGAAAATCAGAAACTTCCCATGCGTGTTGATCACGGAAGATTAATGCTTGATGATGTAAATAAATCCTACAATCCGGGTTATTCTTTCTTGGGACGTATGTTGGCATTGGCACAAGTGGAGGGAATTATTGCGACAGTAAACAATATTGAAAATTAAAATGTCATTCAGTATTGAAGGTAAAATCGCCGTTATTACCGGTGCGGGAGGTGTTTTAGGAGGAAGCATCGCCAAAAGTTTTATTAAGGCGGGAGCAAAGGTTGCTGCTATTGATATTCGTCAGGAAAATTTGGATGTTCGCATAAAAGAATTGCGAGAATTGGGAGGTGAAGCTATAGGTATTGTCGGTAATGTGCTTGACATCGAAAGTTTAAAGAAAGTTGCCCAAGAAATTGTAAACAAATGGGGACGAATTGATATTTTGTTAAACATTGCTGGTGGTAACATGCCCGGAGCTACTCTTACCCCCGAACAAAGTTTTTTCGACATGAACATTGCCGATTGGGATAAAGTTACCCAACTAAACATGAATGGAACGGTATATCCGAGTTACGTTTTCGGAAAAGTGATGGCAGAACAAGGTAAAGGAAATATTGTCAATATTTCGTCTATGGCTGCTTATTCGGCTATTACCCGTGTACCGGGTTATTCGGCAGCCAAGTCGGCGGTAACTAACTTTACTCAATGGTTAGCAACCGAAGTAGCTTTGAAGTTTGGCGACGGTATTCGCGTAAATGCGATTGCACCCGGTTTCTTTATCGGCGATCAAAATAGGGCTGTTCTTATAAATCCAGATGGTTCACTAACCGAACGTAGTAAAAGAGTAATAGCTAAAACACCTATGAAACGTTTCGGAGATATCAACGAACTAAACGGAGCTGTCCAATTCTTGTGTTCAGATGCAGCAAGCTTTATTACGGGAGCGTTATTGCCTATTGATGGTGGATTTAGCGCGTTTAGCGGTGTATAATAAAGAAAACTAATTTAACGTGAGTTCGGGATAAGAAAACAGTTTATAATGCAAATATAGAAAAAACAGGTAATTGATTGTAAATAAGGTTGATATTCTTCATTCTGTATAGTTTTGAAAATCGGGAAAAGGCAATGAAAAGAAGCTTTATGAAGGATTTCCGTTACCAAATCATTACCTGTTTTTCATTTGGAAGAATACAGAAATAAGGTGTATTTCAGTATGGTTAGCAGCTTTCTTTGAGATAGAAACAGCAAAGAGGTATTTTTTACGGAAAAAGCATTTTTCTTCGGATTCTTATTCATTTTCCTACCGTATTTTATATAAGTTCTTATAACTCATTTGAATGTAATTTTAAATATTAAAAATGAGTGTTATGGCAACAGAACTAAAGGTGTTGTTCTACCTGAAAAAGAATTAACCGAAAAAAGACGGCTTATCTCCTCTTATGGGAAGAATTACCATCGGGAAAACCATGTGCCAATTCAGTCTGAAATTGGATGCCGATGCCAGTCTTTGGGATTCCAAAGCAGGAAAGATGACAGGGAAAAGTCGCTTCGCTTTGGATGTCAATCGTCACATTGACAGAACCAACGTGTTAATCCATACCCGTTACAAGGAAATAGAAAGTAATCAGAACCGGGTAACGGCTTTGGAATTAAAAAATGCCATACAGGGTATTGCTTCCACTCAAGATACCCTTCTATCCTATTTGGACGAACACAATAAGTCTTTTCTTGAGAGGGTAGGCACTGATCGCTCAGGGCAAACGCATCTTAATTTATTAAGATTTTCAATAAATACTCATTATTCCATCCGGCATCCAGCCTTTTCCCTTTCATACTTCTCCTTTTGGATTGTTCATGTTTGATTAGATTAAGTGCAATT
>SNRY01000009.1_pt1 | contig 97839 bp, 85 predicted proteins | sample 4693421 | NCBI WGS metagenome assembly SNRY01 (sample SAMN11003215, study PRJNA524138) | termite gut metagenome | isolation source: Bacteroidetes bacterial symbionts from single cell of protist host amplifed... | host: Streblomastix strix ... | reverse complement strand
GATGGAGTGTTCATCAAAAAAACCGCGATTCCCAATCGTTTTGTATTTGACTAACGTCATACCTCTTTTCTTGCAAATATAAATATAATTATCTGAATATCAAAACTCTAAATTTATAGAAGTCACCTAATGCTATTTCAGGACAAGACAATCTCTTTTTGAGACTTTTTGGCTACGAGTAAGGCGTCTGTTTGATACCTTTGCTCGCGAGTTAAATGTTTCTTGTTCTTTTTCATAACACAACTAAAATAAGAACTTTTTTCTTAAATACAGTTCGAGGGTAACCCCGAACTGTATTGCTTTCTTACTTCAGTTGCATTTACTAATTGAATTTACACAAATAAAATCTGAAATATTTGATAATTGGAAGATTAAAATTAATTTTGCACTTCCATTTGTCAGAGCAACTTATAAATCACAATAAAAATTATTTGTCAGAATGAATCTTTCATTACAAAACATTGATAATGCAAGTGCAACACTTACCGTGAAGGTGGAAAAAGCGGATTATCAAGCACAAATTGATAAATCTTTGAAAACACTTCGGCAAAAAGTTCAGATGCCGGGGTTTCGCAAAGGAATGGTTCCGATAAACTTAGTAAAGAAACTGTATGGTAAGTCTGTGGTAGCTGAAGAGGTAAACAAGCTTCTTTCGGAGAAGGTTTACGGATATATCAAGGAAAATGATATAAAAATTCTCGGAGAACCCCTGCCAAATGAAAACGAACAAAAGGAACTGGACTTCGACATAATGGAAGAATTCGAGTTTCTGTTCGACATTGCCCTTGCACCGGAGGTTAAAGTGGACATAAGCAATGAAAACGAAATAGATATTTATACAATTGAAACTACCGATGAAACTGTAGAAGAGCAAATAAAAACTTATGCCGACCGCTATGGCGACTATGCAAATGTAGAGTCATACCAAGACAAAGATATGTTGAAAGGTTTGATTACCGAACTTGATGAAAATGGCAATACCAAAAAAGGTGGTATCCGGGTGGAAACTGCGGTGTTAATGCCTGCCTACATGAAAGATGAAGAGCAAAAAAACCTTTTTGCAGATGCCAAAGTAAATGATGTAATTGTATTTAATCCCAATAAGGCTTATGACGGTCATGATACGGAGATAGCCTCTTTGCTAAAAATAGAGGCAAATCTTGCCGGGGGAATAAAGTCGGATTTTAGTTTTCAGATAGAAGAGATTACCCGGTACTCACCAAGCGATTTAAACCAAGAACTTTTTGATAAGATATATGGTGAAAACGTTGTAAGTACAGAAGAGGAGTTTCGCGCAAAAGTAAAAGATGAAATTATTGCCCGTAATCTTATTGAAAGCGATTACAAATTTCTCATTGATCTTCAAAAAATGCTACTTGAAAAAACAGGCAACAATATGGAATTTTCGGAAAAGCTGCTGAAACGTATATTTCTGTTCAATATCAAAGACAAAAGTAGAGAAGAAGCAGAAGAATATGTAAACGAACATTACGACGAAAGCGTTAAAGCGATAAAATGGCAGTTGATAAAAGGACAGTTGGCAAAAGATAACAATATTAAGGTAGAAGAAGAAGATATTCTGGACATGGCAAAACAAAATGCAAAAATACAATTTGCTCAATATGGCATGACGAATATTTCCGATGATATCGCCACCAACTATGCCAATGAAATGATGAAGAAACAAGAAACAGTCAATAGTTTGGTAGATCGTGTGATTGAAAATAAATTGGTAGCTATCCTCAAATCGCAATTAAAGATTAACAACAAAACGGTATCGTCGGAAGAATTTTATAAACTTGTTGGGTAATATTATTAACCATATTAGTTAATCCATAAAGTGTAATTTGATCCATATAAGCTTAGATTACACTTTTTGGTATCTATGTATGCCAATTGATATATGAAACTTACCTTTATTTTATCAATGTTTGCCATTGTTCTTGGATTACACTTTTATGTGTTTTACAGGCTTTGGTGTATGATGCCGGTTAGTACTACAATGTGGCGGACATTGTTTATGGTTTCTGCCGTAATTGTAGTATCATCTTTTTTTCTGAGTATTTTAATCGGTAACAATCTACCCTCGTCCGTTACTTCAATAATGTACCGGGTAGGCACTTCGTGGTTTTTCATCTTTGTATATCTACTGATAATATTTCTTCTGCTCGATTTGTTGCGGCTTACTCACCTGCTCCCTATTCATAGATTCATGTACGGAAGTTGGATTGGATTCGGCGTATTGGCAGGTTTCTTAACCGTAGTCATGTCATTGGGATATTTCAAATACATTGATAAAGAAAAAGTAGAGCTTTTTCTGGAGATTGACAAAGATGTAGCGATACCGTCTCTTAAAATTGCAGCGATAAGCGATCTCCACTTAGGGTATGGAATACACAAGAAAGAGTTTGAGCAGTGGGTGCAACTGATTAATAAAGAAAATCCGGATATTGTGCTGATAGCGGGTGATGTTATTGATAATCATCCCCGTCCTTTATACGAACAAAACATGGCTCAGGCATTCAAACAGTTTAGAACCAAATATGGCGTCTATGCAGTTTTGGGTAATCACGAATATATCTCCGGTGTATCAAAAAGCATTGATTTTCTGAAAGAAGCAGGCATAATTGTATTGAAAGATTCCATTGCTTTTATAGATGATACCTTTTATATTATAGGACGTGATGACAGAACAAACAAAGCAAGAAAATCCATAAAAGAGCTGACAGGCACATTGGACAAATCAAAGCCTTTCATCATGCTCGACCATCAACCTTATCATCTGGAAGAAGTGAAAAAAAACAATATAGACCTTCAAATATCGGGACATACACACCATGGGCAGATTCTGCCTATCTCATGGATAACCAACCGGATGTATGAAAAATCTCACGGTTATCTTAAAAAAGGTAACAGTCATATTTATGTCAGTTCGGGAATAGGCATTTGGGGGGGTAAATTTCGGATAGGAACTCAGTCGGAGTACATTGTGATAAATCTCAACATAAAACAGAATCATTAATCATGGAAAAATCAAAAGTGTATTTTACCAATCTGCGGACAAATCCTCAAAAGAACCTGCTCGACAAGATGGAGAGTTTAGTGAGGAAAGCAGGCATTGAAGAGATTGATTTTAAGAATCAATTTACCGCAATCAAATTACATTTTGGCGAACCGGGTAATTTGGCATATATCCGCCCTAACTATATAGCACGAATGGTAAAAGTGCTTCGTAATCTCGGAGCTAAACCATTTTTAACAGATTGTAATACACTCTATTCCGGTCAGCGTGCCAATGCTGTTGACCATTTACAGAGTGCCATGGAGAATGGTTTTAATCCCATTTCCGCTCAATGTCAAGTTATTATAGCCGACGGGCTGAAAGGTACGGATTATCGGGAGATAGAGATTAACGGTGAATATTGCAAAGCCCCAAAAATAGGCACAGCAGTGGCAGATGCGGATATTATCATTTCCATGACTCATTTCAAAGGACATGAACAATCCGGTTTCGGAGGTACATTCAAGAACTTGGGCATGGGAGCTGCAAGTGTGCCGGGAAAACTTGAACTACATTCGGCTGCCCAACCGGTGATTGATACCGAAAACTGTATCGGCTGTAATGTTTGTGTGAAACATTGCGCTCACGATGCCATCCACTTAAACGCCCGACGAAAAGCCGAAATAGACTACAATAAATGTACAGGCTGCGGACAATGCGTTGCCCTTTGCCAATATGACGGAGCAGTGATGGGGGATAGTGATACTTCGGAACGTTTGAATTGCAAAATCGCAGAATATACTCAAGCGATATTGAGGGATAAACCGAATTTTCATGTCAGCTTTATTATGAACGTCTCACCGGAATGTGATTGTTGGGGGCATAACGATGCTCCTATCATTCCCGATTTGGGTATAGCAGCTTCGTTCGACCCTGTGGCATTAGACAAAGCATGTGCCGATATTGTTATGCAAGCTCCTGTTTCCCGGACAGACAATGTTTTATCAGAGAAGTATCCGCATGAAGATTTGGAAGGAAAAGACAAGTTCCATTTGCTCCATCCAGATACCGACTGGTTAGCCGGACTAAAACATGCTGAGAAAATGGGGATGGGGACAATGAATTATGAGTTAATAAGTGTATAAACTAAGAGCTTGTTTAAATTTATTTAAAAAGAATCCGAAGGATTCGGATATTAATAGAAATAGCAAATGGAAGTAATATTCAACTCTGTCGGAGTCGAAGAAAGTGGCATATTCGGGCTTTTCTATACATATATAACTCCTTTGGAGTTCTCATTTTACCAACTTAAAAATTCAAGCACCCAATCTCATGCAAGAGAAAATAATAATACTTGATTTCGGATCGCAAACCACCCAACTTATTGGACGTAGAATACGCGAATTGGAGATATATTGTGAGATAGTGCCTTATAATAAGTTTCCTCATGGAGATAAAAACATAAAAGGGGTCATTCTTTCGGGAAGTCCTTTTTCTGTCTATGACGCAAATGCTTTCAAGGCGGACTTAAGTAATATTCGTGGAAAATACCCTATTCTCGGAATATGCTATGGTGCCCAATTCACGGCTTACATCGACGGAGGAAAAGTAGAATCTGCCGGAACTCGCGAATACGGTCGTGCCCGTTTGGTGTCATTCTGCAAAGAGAACATATTGTTCAAAAGTATTAAAGAAAATACGCAAATATGGATGAGCCATGGTGATACAATTACTTCCGTACCGGCAAATTTTAAAGTAATCGCTTCAACGGACAAAGTTGCTATCGCTGCTTACCAAATAGAAAACGAATCCGTATGGGGAGTACAATTCCATCCGGAAGTGTTTCATACCGAAGAAGGGACTCAAATGTTAAGGAATTTTGCGGTTGATGTATGTGGTTGTAAACAAGATTGGTCGCCCGCTTCTTTTATAGAAACTACCGTTATACAATTAAAGGAACAACTTGGCAATGATAAGGTGATATTGGGCTTAAGCGGAGGGGTTGATTCTTCGGTAACTGCCGTATTGCTGAACAAAGCCATTGGGAAAAATCTTACCTGTATTTTTGTTGATCACGGAATGCTTCGTAAAAATGAATTTCGTAACGTGATGAACGATTATAAGTGTTTAGGGTTAAACGTAATCGGCGTAGATGCAAGTGCTAAATTTTTAAAAGAACTCGAAGGAGTTTCCGAACCGGAGAATAAACGTAAAATTATCGGCAAAGGGTTTATTGATGTTTTTGATGAAGAAGCTCATAAGATAAAAGATGCAAAATGGTTGGCACAAGGTACTATTTATCCTGACTGCATAGAATCGTTTTCCATTACCGGTACGGTTATAAAGAGTCATCACAATGTTGGCGGACTTCCCGAAAAAATGAAGTTGAAGCTTTGTGAACCGCTTCGCTTGCTCTTTAAAGACGAAGTACGCCGGGTGGGACGTAAATTAGATATGCCGGAGCATCTTATTGCCCGTCATCCTTTTCCCGGTCCCGGGTTATCAATACGTATTCTCGGAGACATTACCGCAGAAAAAATACATATTTTACAAGAAGCGGACGATATATTTATCCAAGGTTTACGCCAGTGGGGATTATATGATCAAGTTTGGCAGGCAGGAGTAATTTTACTTTCCGTACAATCGGTTGGCGTTATGGGCGATGAGCGTACTTACGAAAAAGTTGTCGCTTTGCGCGCGGTAACTTCCACCGATGCTATGACAGCAGACTGGGCACACCTGCCTTATGATTTTTTAGAAAAAATATCCAATGATATTATTAATAAGGTGAAAGGGGTAAACAGAGTAACTTATGATATTAGTTCCAAGCCACCTGCAACAATTGAATGGGAATAAATACCAATTAAATGTTTGTTCGGTAAAATATTAATATTATTTTTGTACCCATTATTATTCCGGTAAGGTAAATCAAGCGTCTTTATAATAAATAAAGCCACCTCACGGAGCAAACCTGTATAACATTAAGTAGAACAGATGTACGCTATTGTAGAAATTAACGGTCAACAGTTTAAAGCTGAGACAGGAAAGAAACTGTATGTTCACCATATTCAGAATGCGGAAAATGGCACAACAGTAGAGTTTGACAAAGTCCTTTTAGTGGACAAAGACGGAACTATCACTGTGGGCACTCCCATAATAGAAGAGGCTAAAGTAGTTTGTCAGGTAGTAACCAACCTTGTGAAAGGTGATAAGGTAATTATTTTTCATAAGAAAAAAAGAAAAGGCTACAGAAAACGTAATGGTCATCGACAACAGTTTACGGAACTAACAGTTACAAAAGTAATAGCTTAATCATTAAAAAAGTTTAGAAAATGGCACATAAAAAAGGTGTCGGTAGTTCAAAGAACGGCCGCGAATCACACAGTAAGAGATTAGGCGTTAAGATGTTTGGTGGTGAAACTTGTAAAGCAGGTAATATCATCATCCGTCAAAGAGGTACTGAATTCCATCCGGGAGATAACATCGGAATGGGTAGAGATCATACTCTTTACGCTCTAAAAGATGGAACAATTTGTTTCAAAAGAAGTAAAAATGATAAAAGATTTGTATATGTAACTCCATTTGAAGAAAAAGAGGCGTAACTAAAACTAAAGAAACTTTAAAAGCAAATAACAAGAAAAAGAGAGGTAATCATACAGGTTATGTCTCTTTTTCTTTTTCATGACTTATGACAGATATTACTGTATTTCAAGATAAGAAGGCTGTTTATTATACATTAGGTTGCAAGTTAAATTTTTCTGAGACCTCTACAATAGAAAGAATGCTTTGCGAATTTGGTGTACGAAAGATATGCAAGGGTGAGAAAGCAGATATTTGTATAATAAATACTTGTTCTGTAACAGAGACAGCAGATAAGAAATGCCGGCAAGCCATTCACCGGTTAATAAAGCAACATCCAGGAGCTTTTGTCGTAGTCATGGGTTGTTACGCACAATTGAAACCTGAACAGGCAGCACATATAGAAGGAGTGGACGTAGTACTCGGCACAGAACAAAAAAAAGATTTGCTCCGATACTTAAATGATTTGAAAAAGAATAATGCAGGAGAAATACACATCTCCGCCATAAGCAATATTCATTCGTTCGTCCCTTCATGCTCTCGTGGCGATCGCACTCGTTTCTTTTTGAAAGTACAGGATGGCTGTGATTATTATTGTTCGTATTGCACGATTCCATTTGCACGTGGAAGAAGTCGAAACGATACCATTGCTTCTATCGTAGAACAAGCCCGGCATGCTGCCGATGAAGGAGGGAAGGAAATCGTACTTACCGGTGTAAATATCGGTGATTTTGGGAAAAGCACCAATGAATCTTTTCTTGATTTGATAAAAACGCTCGACCAAGTAGAAAACATTGAACGTTACCGCATTTCGTCCATCGAACCCAATCTTCTCACAGATGAACTTATTGAATATGTTTCCTGTTCCCGCCGTTTCATGCCTCATTTTCATATCCCTTTGCAATCGGGTAGTGATGATATACTTCGATTGATGCACAGACATTACGACACAACCCTTTTTGCTTCAAAAATAAAAAAGATAAAAGAAATAATGCCCGATGCCTTTATTGGAGTGGATGTTATTGTCGGCATACGCGGAGAAACGGAAGAATATTTTGAAAAAACGTATGACTTTATTGCCCATCTGGATGTAACCCAATTACACGTATTCAGTTATTCCGAACGTCCGGGTACACAAGCTTTAAAAATAGAACACGCTGTAACGCCGGAGGAGAAACATGAACGTAACCAACGGCTTACATTGTTGTCGGAGCAGAAATTGAATCTTTTTTATACCCGTCACATAGGAAAAATCATGCCGGTGCTGCTGGAAAAATCTTCTACCGGCGATTTCATGCATGGCTTTACCACCAATTATGTACGGGTAGAAATAACAAATGACAATAAGTTGGATAATCAACTCGTTCCCATACGGTTGACCGGTTTCAATGAAACCGGAACGGCTTTATCAGGAACTATAGATAATTCAAGCTGTTAGTAATAAATAACCTATATGAATAAAATTACTATTGTCATACTAAACTGGAATGGGTGTGAAATGCTTCGCCGCTTTTTACCCTCTGTGATAGGTTGGTCAACAATGCCCGGGGTAGAAATCTGTGTAGCCGATAACGGTTCAACCGACCAATCGGTAGAAATACTTCATAAACTTTTCCCCACAGTTCGTCTGCTTCTTATAAGAGAAAACTTGGGGTTTTCTGCCGGATACAATCGGGCTTTGCGGCAAATCAATTCCGACTATGTAGTATTGCTCAATTCCGATGTAGAAGTAACGGAACATTGGTTGGAACCAATAATCGATTATCTTGATGTGCATCCTGAAATAGCAGCTTGCCAGCCTAAAATACTAAGTTGGCATCAAAAAGATAGATTTGAATATGCCGGAGCGGCAGGAGGATTCATTGACCATTATGGGTACCCTTTTTGCAGAGGTCGTTTACAAGGAACGATTGAAAAAGACAAAGGACAATACGATACGGAAATTCCTATCTTTTGGGCTACCGGTGCAGCCTTATTTATAAGACTGAAAGATTATTGGGAAGTTGGCGGATTGGATGAGAATTTCTTTGCCCATATGGAAGAAATAGATCTATGCTGGCGGTTACGTTCTCGTGGCAAAGGTATTGTTTGTATCCCTCAAAGCAGAGTATATCATGTAGGAGCAGCTACTTTAAAAAGGGAAAATCCCGAAAAAACATTTCTTAATTTTCGCAATAATCTTGCAATGCTTTATAAAAATCTGCCTGAAAAAGAGTTGTATCCAGTAATGCGAATCAGGAGAATACTTGATTGTCTGGCTGCGATTTTTTTTATATCTAAAGGACAGATTTCTAATGCCTGGGCGGTATTTCGTGCTCGACGTGAATACGAAAAAATGAAATCTTCTTTTATATCGGCACGTATGGAAAATATGAGAAAAACAGTGTGTTGTTATATCCCGGAAAGGAAAGGAAGCAGTATATTGGCATGGTACTATATAAAAAGGAAAAGGAAATTTTCACAGTTGCCGGTTTGAAATGGATAGTATTATGAAACAAAAGACCAAATTGAGGAAACGTAGATTCAATTATTAAATGCAACTTTATTATTTACCATTTTGTAGAACATACTAACAGGTTCCTCAAAATTAAGTTTCTTTCTGGGTCTTCGATTAATTTTGAGTTGAATATTTTTAATTTTGTCATCGTTATAATTATTAAATGTTTGTTTTTTAGGTACATACTGTCTGATTAATTTATTGGTATATTCATTCAACCCCCTCTCCCAGGAAGAATAGGGATGTGCAAAGAAGTAGTGAGCGTTTAATTTTTGAGCTATCCATTTGTGCTCGTAAAATTCGGTTCCATTGTCCGAAGTGATGGAATGGACATGGTCTTTGTACGGCAAAAGCAAAAGATACAATTCTTTAGCCAAGGATTTTGCATTTTTGCCTTGGGGCAACTTTTTCATCAACAAAAATCCTGTTTTTCTTTCCGTTACAGTTAGAATGGCACCTTTATTTTCTTTTCCCACAATGGTATCAATTTCCCAATCTCCAAAGCGTTGTTTTTGGTTGATAATCTCGGGGCGTTGTTCAATGGATACTTTATCAGGTATAACTACTTTTTTACCTCCTACCACTCGTTTGCGATGTTTAAGTCTGTGTCTTAGGTTCTTATACAATACTCCCCAGCTGGCTTTATCTTCTCTGATAAACTGATAAATACGCTCATGACTGACCATGGACTGCCCTTCTTTTCTTGCTTTGCCGACAATCTGTTCGGGTGACCATTGTTCCCCCGTTAATTCTCTGATTATTTTGCGTTTTATCGGTTCGGTAAATTTGCGCTTTTGTTTGAACCGTTCTTTGCGCTCATCGACGTACATTTGTGCTATACGGGCGGAATAACCCCGCTTATGACTGTTACGCCTGAGTTCCCGACTGACAACCGATGGGTCTTTCCCTAGTATCAAAGCGATCTCTTTTTGAGATTTTTTTGCTACGAGTAAGGCTTCTATTTGATACCTTTGCTCACGAGTTAAATGTTTCTTGTTCTTGTCCATAACACAACTAAAATAAGAGCTTTTTCTCAAATACAGTTCGAGCTAGCTCCGAACTGTATTTTTTTCTTACTTCAGTTGCATTTAATAATTGAATCTACGAAATAAAGAGAAAGATATTTTTATTTTTCAAATTATTTATACTTTTGCAGATGAAAAATTGGGCTATGGTGTAATGGTAACACTTCAGATTCTGGTCCTGACGTTTCAGGTTCGAATCCTGGTAGCCCAACGAAAAGGAAGAACTCTATAATGAGATTCTTCCTTTTATTTTTGATTTTTTTATATTGGAAGATAAATTATTGAAGAATAAATTTTGCAATATCGAAATTACATTTTACCCCATATTTTGTGCCATAAAATCTTCTTCACTTTGTGAAATGTGTTTATATTTGTAGAAAGAAAGTTTGTATTTTAATTATTAAAATAATTGTTTATGGAAAAGAAAAGAGTTTATACTTTCGGCAATGGAAAAGCAGAAGGTAAGGCTGATATGAGAAATTTGTTAGGCGGTAAGGGAGCTAATCTTGCAGAAATGAATTTGATAGGAGTTCCTGTCCCTCCCGGATTTACTATTACTACTGAAGTTTGTACCGAATATTATGAGATAGGTGAGGAGAAAATTGTAGCCATATTAAAAGAAGATGTCGAAAAAGCCATAAAGCATATTGAAACATTGATGAACTCTAAGTTTGGCGATGTGGCAAATCCGTTGTTGGTTTCCGTTCGTTCGGGTGCGCGTGCTTCCATGCCCGGCATGATGGATACTATCCTCAACCTGGGTTTGAACGATGAAGTTGTGGAAGGTTTGACTCGTAAGACGGGTAATGCCCGCTTTGTATGGGATTCTTATCGTCGTTTTGTGCAGATGTACGGCGACGTAGTGTTTGGTATGAAGCCAACCAAGAAAGATGATATTGACCCGTTTGAAGCCATTATAGAAGAAGTAAAGCACGTTAAAGGTGTGAAACTGGACAATGAGCTCGAAGTTGCAGACCTCAAAGAGTTGGTTGCGAAATTTAAAGCTGCTGTAAAGCAGCAAACCGGAAAGGACTTCCCAATTGATGCTTACGAACAACTTTGGGGAGCTATCTGTGCCGTGTTCAATTCATGGATGAATGAGCGTGCCATTCTATACCGCAAGATGGAGAGTATTCCTGCGGAATGGGGTACGGCGGTAACGGTTCAGGCAATGGTATTCGGCAACATGGGCGAAACCTCGGCTACGGGTGTTTGCTTCAGCCGTGATGCTGCTTCAGGCGAATATCTTTTTAACGGTGAATACCTTATTAATGCGCAAGGTGAAGACGTAGTAGCCGGTATCCGTACACCACAACAGATTACTAAAATCGGCTCACAACGTTGGGCTGCTTTGGCAAGTGTAAGTGAAGCCGACCGTGTATCCAAATATCCGTCTATGGAAGAAGCAATGCCGAAGATTTACAAGGAACTTGATGTATTGCAAACCAAGTTGGAAAATCATTATAAAGACATGCAAGACATGGAGTTCACCGTGCAAGAAGGCAAGCTCTGGTTCTTGCAGACGCGTAACGGCAAACGCACAGGGGGAGCTATGGTGAAAATAGCAATAGATTTGTTTCATCAAGGAGTGATTGACGAAAAAACGGTATTGCTACGTGTAGAGCCAAATAAATTAGACGAATTGCTACATCCGGTATTTGACAAAGACGCTTTGAAGAAAGCTAAAGTATTGACGCGTGGTTTACCTGCTTCGCCGGGTGCTGCTTGCGGACAAATCGTGTTCTTCGCCGATGACGCCGCCGAGTGGCATGCTGATGACAAAAAAGTTATCATGGTTCGTGTCGAAACTTCTCCCGAAGACTTGGCTGGCATGCAAGTAGCAGAGGGTATCTTGACCGCTCGCGGAGGTATGACTTCCCATGCTGCTGTGGTTGCTCGAGGTATGGGTAAATGCTGCGTGTCAGGTGCGGGGGCTTTGAATATTGATTACAAGAACAGGACAGTGGAGATTGACGGAGTGTTCTTGCAAGAAGGCGATTTTATCTCGTTGAACGGTACTACCGGCGAAGTATATGTAGGAAAAGTAGAAACGAAAGCCGCTGAATTGTCGGAAGACTTTGTTGAGCTGATGAATCTTGCCGATAAATATACCAAACTGAAAGTTCGTACCAATGCAGACACTCCGCATGACGCCGAAGTAGCGCGCAGCTTTGGGGCTGTGGGTATCGGTTTGTGCCGTACGGAACACATGTTCTTTGAAGGTGAAAAAATTAAAGCCATGCGAGAAATGATTTTGGCGCAAGATGCTGAAGGTCGTCGCAAGGCATTGGCAAAGATTCTGCCTTACCAGCAAACGGATTTTAAGGGCATATACAGAGCGATGGAAGGTTGTCCGGTAACGGTTCGCCTGCTTGACCCGCCTTTGCACGAGTTTGTTCCTCATGACGAAAAAGGACAGCAAGAAATGGCTGAAGCTATGGGTGTGAGTTTACAATACATCAGGCAGCGTGTGGATGCACTTCACGAACAAAATCCGATGTTGGGGCATCGTGGCAGTCGTTTGGGAAATACGTATCCCGAAATCACCGCCATGCAGACACGCGCCATTTTAGGAGCCGCATTGGAATTGAAGAAAGAAGGTGTAACAGTATATCCTGAAATTATGGTTCCGTTGACAGGTATTTTGTACGAATTCAAAGAACAGGAAAAGGTGATTCGTGAAGAAGCAGCTAAACTGTTTGCTGAAATGGGAGATAGCATTGACTTCAAAGTGGGTACAATGATTGAAATCCCTCGTGCCGCTTTGACTGCCGATCGTATTGCTACATCCGCAGAGTTCTTCTCATTCGGGACGAATGACTTGACGCAGATGACGTTTGGGTATTCCCGCGATGACATTGCATCGTTCCTTCCGGTATATTTAGAAAAGAAAATATTGAAAGTTGATCCTTTCCAAGTTCTTGATCAAAACGGTGTAGGCAAATTGATAAGGATGGCTACGGAAGGCGGTCGCTCCGTTCGTCCGGATTTGAAGTGTGGTATTTGCGGGGAACACGGAGGAGAACCTTCGTCGGTGAAGTTCTGCCACAAAGTAGGGTTGAATTATGTAAGTTGTTCTCCATTCCGTGTGCCTATTGCAAGATTGGCGGCAGCGCAAGCGGCAATAGAAGGATAATTTCGGATGACTTTGTTGCAATGATATTATAATAGTATTATCTTCCTAAATATAGGATAAACGGCATAGCTAATTTAAGATAACGTAAGTTCGGGATAAGATATTATTTGATGTTATTGATTATTTGGTCGTTATATTTTCTACATCCATAATAAAGGAAATAAGTTTATCCTTCGGAAATAATATCGGCATGGTCAGGTCCCCAAGGTTCAGGAGTCGAAGGTGTATCAAATGGATTAAAATAATAAATGCCGGAAGAATTGAGATAATTAAAGAATAATTTGAGTCTTCTTTGAAAATTATCAAAATTTTTACACCCGGGATCAGACCATGCGCCTTCAGCGATAGCAATAAGACGAGGAAAAGTCATAAAGTCGAGCCGTTTTTTATCGGCAATGCGTTCTGTCCAGATGTTTGCCTGTATTCCGGCTATTAGTCTTTTGTTGCCGGAAACCAAATTCGGCAAATTATCAGGGAAGCCGTAAACCTGTTCCACGGCGTTAAATGATTTCCCCCAGCGTCTGCCGATTTTGTGGGATTCGTCTTGCACGAAGTCGAAATAACAAGGGATACGCGGACAAAGGATTACACGGAATCCATCGTTTAGAGCCTTTTCCAACTGTGTTTCTTTATCGTGCCTCCACCACATTACAACAGTCTGATCCGGTGTCAAACCCGAGCTGATTACCTCGTCCCAACCGATAGCCATTTTACCCAAGCTGTTAATCATACCGCAGGCACGGCGCAGGAAATAATGTTCCAGACCTTTAATATCAATTAATTGGTTGGATTGAATAAATTTTTGAATTTCGGGGTCGGTAAGCCATTCCTTGCTGCCAAAATCGACTTCATCGCCACCTAAATGTATGTATGGTGCGGGAAACAGGGCAGCGACCTCTTTAAGAACATTATAAACAAATTCGTATGTTTCTTCAGAAACCGGATAGAGTGTAAATCCTGCCCATCGTCCTTTTCCACCGGTAGTAAATGATGGATAAGCGCGGGATACAGCCGTAGCATGTCCGGGCATATCAATTTCAGGAATAATCATAATATGACGTTCATTGGCATATTGTACAATTTCCCGGATATCTTCCTGAGAGTAATAAGCCGGAGGGGCATTACGATCGTTCCAGTTTCCGAAAGCGCCTTCCTGTGTAAGTTTCGGATATTTCTTTATTTCGATACGCCAACCGTTTTCATCGGTCAGATGCCAGTGATAGCGGTTTAATTTAAGGCGAGCCATTATATCAAGTTGCTGCATTACAACTTCTTTTCCAAAGAAATGACGCGATTCGTCGAGCATCAAACCGCGCCATTGAAAACGAGGTTCGTCGTTGATGTCCATGCAAGGTACATTACCTAAACTATCGGTTATTTGAATCAGCGATTGCCCTGCATAGAATATGCCGACTTCGGTAGACGCCCTGCAAATAATACGCTGCTTGCCGATATTCAGTTGATAGGACTCGTCATTCATGCTGATCGTTCTCTCCAACACAATTACATTATGATCTGTAATTGTGCTCTCAACAATTTCCGGTTCTTTTCCCGAAACAGCAGTGATATATGCCTGCAATTTTTTAGCTTCAGGCTTCAATCCAATATCGGGACAGGCAATTTTTGTATCGCTGTTGATTTCAAAATATCCAAGTCCATATTTTATGGATTGAGGTACGGGAATAATATCACATTCAGGTTTCCCGTATGATGAAAAAGCAATAAACAACATGAATGAAAACAAGAATATCTTTTTCATTTGATACATAATTTATTTCTAAAACCCGTAACGCATTTAGATACACTCAAAACTTTCAACTTTCAACTCTCCACTTTCAATTTAATTTGGGCGTGCCCCAATGGGTCGGGCTTTCCACTGCAATCTTTTAGAGGCATACCTGCCTCTAAAAGGATTTACGTTCCAATCCCTCACGCAACAAAGATACTAAATTTATCCTTAACTTCCATAGCTTCTTCCCTTCTTTTTCCCACTCACGCCTGACCAAGTTCGACACTTATCCAATCATTATCTAATCACTACCTGATTGAAACGCCCTAAAATCGACCTCCAACCTACCAAAAACCTACTAAAATCGACCAAATTCGACCGAAAACCGACCAAATTCGACCTCAGACCTGTCGGAGAAAGCCTTTCCAAGATTGGTAGCTTAAAGCGCCGGTTGACAAGCGAACCTACCGAAGAAAGAGATTGAACGATGCCCTACCCTTTTGTAAAGGTTCTTTATTCGTCCTGAGGAAGACAGCTTACCGTCCTTTTCACTCATTTTGCCGTCCTGAGGACGACAGCTGTCGTCTTAAGGACGAGAGGTAACCCTCCGAGGACGGCAAAACAGGCTTCGAGGACGGCAAATATCGAGATTAGGACGAGTGTATCCCTTCGAGGAAGGTTATTTACAGGGTTTGAGCCGTTTTTTTCGGAGGACGGTTATTTATTGAATGTATCAATTATTGGATGCATCAATCCGAAGGATTGAAATATATATAGCCCCAAATCGGATAATTCATTTATACAACCCCGTCGAGATTGAATATCGGTTGATGATATGGTATGATGATATAAATATCTCACCCCGCTGGGGTGAACATTCAGGGCGGACCCATTTAGGGCGACCGCGAGGGTCGCCCTACCATGTGTGTGGCATTTATTTTAACTTAAGTTCTATCTTATCAATATCCGGTGCATGCCCGGTGGTATTGGTCAGACGAACGACGTTATTTCCTTTTCTGAGTTTTATTATAATCGTTTTGGTTCCTTGAATGTCCCAATCCCCGGTATTGAGATTCGTCATTGTATATTCCTCGTCATTAATGACGACAGACAGGTTGCGATCTTCGGCAGAATAATAATAAACCGTCAATTCGTACTCTCCACCCATAGAGCTGTACACATTGCGAAACTCCGCCCAATTGCCAGGAGAACCGCCGAGCCGGCTTATTATGTGTCTGCCGGAAGCGTTGTTCTTTTTGCCGACTTGCGCATTGTTTCCGGGATTGATAGCGGTAAAGTTATTCAAAAACGCATCCTCACCCTCAAAAGTAGTTTTATCGAAAGACAATTCACCTTCAACTCTTAGCATTGCTGTCCCATGAGCGGGAACGGATATTTCGTAATAACCGGTAAAGCTTCCTACGTCTTTTTTCGCCCAGAGGTCTCTTACCATAACATTCCCACTCAGTTGTATATCGTTAAAATTGATTCGCACAGAGCGTTCAACGCTTTCTCCATTAAAAAGGGCTACGGCACAAACTTTTCCCTGAGCCGTTTCTATTTGTTTGGCAAGAACGATGCTTTTTCCGCTTCGGCTGACTACCTGCGCTTGTAATCCCAGAGGGTCTTGATTGAGGGCTATTATTTCCCGGTTTATGATAATATCCAACGTTCTTTGCGGAATGGTACGCAGATCGCAACCAATCATCAAAGGAGAACACAAGATGCACCACAAACCGAAATGACTTTTTTCTTCGTCGATAGTCAGTGTGTTCCGACCGATTTGCATCATGTCCATATCGTTAAAATGACCTGGGGAAGCGTAAGCGGACATATACAAGTTTTTTTCTACGATGTCGAAGATTCCTAAATTACCATCAAATTTATTGGCAATGTCGTAAGAGATGCGCCAAGAATCGGCAATTTCCGTTACCCAAGTACCCGGAAACATCCACCGGCAAATATTAAAACGAATGCCCTCTCTTCCCGTATTCGTTATGGCATCCCGTATTTTTGTATATTGCGTTTTTTCATCAAGTCTTTGCACCTTTGCACCGCAATAGTCCACCTTTATGTAGTCATACCCCCATTGATTGAAAAAAAGTTCACAGTCTTGGTCTTCATAACCGTAAAGACCAGACCCCACCCCATAGCGATCATTATCATAAATAGAACCGCATGTGTTTTCACCTGCTTCCGAATAAAGACCGGCTCTCAATCCCTTGGCATGAATATAACCGGCTACGGCTTTCATCCCGTTCGGAAATTTACCGGCATGGTATTGCAGGTTGCCCAGCGTGTCTCGTCCGCCAAAATAGCCGTCGTCAATATTGATAAAAGTATATCCTGTCGCTTTCAACCCTTTTTCAACCATAGCGTCGGCGGTTTCTTTTATCAAATTTTCGTTAATGTCAACTCGAAACGTATTCCACGAACTCCATCCCATCATCGGGGTTTTGGCATTATATTGGGAATATACGCACTGGGAAAACAAAAATAGAATTGTAACACATGCACCTATTGTCTTAATTGTTAATTTCATTGTAACCATTGTATCAAAGCAATATAAAAAACGTTGCAATTATAGTAAAAATCTGCCTTTTTTTGTAATATTATGCTTATCTTTGTGTAATGACGCATCAAAAATTATACAAATGAAACGCTACATATTGTTTCTCTTCTTTCTTTCGGTCAATTTGTCATTGCTTGTTGCAGAAAACAAACAAGATAATAATCCGGATGTAAATCCGATGAATTTGGCTTTTCAACGACTTGCAGTCCGCCGGTTTATTTTCTCTAATAATATCAATCTCTGCGAATTTATACCTGCTGAAATTGTCGCATTTCAATCCATGCATCCGGCTTTTAAAACATCAACAAATAATGAACCGGTAAATGACGAAACTTTTTGTCCTAAAATCGAAAAAGGGAAACTACTGTTGGATGCCGGAAGCGGTAAAAATGTAGCAAGCATTTATGTGGGCGGTATAAATCCGTATGCAACTTATGAAATAAATATCGAATCAATCGTTCCGGCAAATGACGATACCTCGGAAATAGGAATGGAATGGGCGCGTTTGGGTTTGCGGGACAGGATACAAGTTCTGGCTAAATCTTCGAATAAAAACAGCGGTATTTTTTTGCGGATATATAAAGACAATCAATTGATTAAGGAAACACAATACAGTGAATCCTTACCCAAGGAAACCTTTTCATTGAAAGTACAGCTTTACGGACGTTCATTGGGTATATTCATGACACAAAACGGTGAATCAAAATATATTGGGCACCTACCTGTCAATGAACATTTTGGCGATGTATTGGATTTTAGAAGACCGGATATTGCAAAAGCCTGTACTTTCAACCTCATTTCCAATCTCAAAGGACGGGTTTTGGTCAATACAGCCGGCTCTTATCTCTCTCCGGGTATCGGACAAGCGGACATCCGCTTGATTTCGTATGAAGATTTAAGTCCTTACTTGGAAAACGGAAGACTTTGGTTTACTTTTAGTTGCAGAGGCTTAGATACACCCCAGTCAACTCAGGGTATTTTAAGTCTGAATCCTTCTGTCTTTGACGTGAAATTTGAAGGAATGATTGTTTTTGACCATGGCGATGGATTGCTTCGTAATGATTATGCCTCGCATCTCTTTTATGACCGGAAAGCACAGGAATGGCGGGCGTATGTCTGTGATTTCGGCGGTAGTGCAAACTTGGAAAAACGTTCAAAAACGGGATTGATTACGGCAAGTTCTTCCAAAGACCCGCGCCGGGGATATGCTGTAATGAAAGCATCGCGCGTAGAGCCGGAATGTATTGATGGGCATAATGAAGATCCTTGTATTTTCTATGACCGGGAAGCCGGTAAATGGCGACTTCTGACAAGCGCCTTTGTAAATAAAAATATTACCTCCCGGACGTATGAATCGGATACCTGGAACGGTAAATTCCAACCGGTAGCAAATCCCATAGAAATAAATTCAACCGGAACTTCCATTCAGAAAATCGGAAACAAGTATTATGCGCTGATGGGTGGAAACGGGAATTTAAGGGTACATTCATACCCTGATTTAGCGGAGCTTGGAGAATTAAATCTTAGCTTGCAGCCGCATTGGCCCAAACCTGCCGGACGTATCTGGGCAAGCGTAACCCCGCTTCCCGAAGGCTATCCCTATAGATATGTATTGCTTACAATGGACAGACCCAATTTTCCAGGCGTTGCCGGACCCAATTGGAGCTATGGTGCACTGTATTTTTATGGTGCAAATCCTTAATAATACTCATTGGGGATACTTTCTTCCATAAAACGTTTTTAATAAATAATTAATAAAATATTAATATGTTAGTTATGTGTTTTGTTAATAGCTCACTCTTTACTTTGTGATCTTTAGTATTAACATTTTATTATTATTAAAATCATGAAAAAATATGCTTTAAATTTAGCAACTTGTTTTATGTTGCTATGCTTCGTTTCTAATCTTTCTGCTACAGACATTTACCTTTCAGCTAAGGGAAATGACAGTAAAAGCGGATTAACGTCCAAAGATGCAGTTGCCACTTTATCGAAAGCAGTCAAACTTGTAACCGGAAATGGATATGTAATCAAAGTATCCGGATTTATTGATATTTCGAAAGAAGTTTCAGGGGCAAATGGGGTATTATCAAATAGAGTCATAAGTTTAGAAGGAGAAAATAAAGAAACATCCGGTTTTGACGGAGGAGGAATAACGCGAATAATAAATTTTGAGGGAGCTTTCGACAAAACTAACACCGCTACATTGAAAAATTTAACTTTTAGAAATGGTTTAAGTAGGGAAGGCGGTGCTGTCAGGGTTGTAAACTCGGAAAAATTTAGATTTGAGAATTGCCTCTTTACGGGTAATTCAACAACCGGAACCGGTACATTGCACTTACACAATGTGGGAAAAGTAGATGTGATCAATTGTGAGTTCAGAAATAATAACGCAAAATCAGGCGGTGCTATTTATGAGAATAATGGAGCTAAAGTGAATGTGGAATCTTGCTTGATTGAAAATAATGATAATTCTGCTGTTGCAGGATCAAGCGGCGGGGCTATTTATATAACAAATCCCAATGGATTTACGATCAATAAATGTATTATTAAAAATAACAAGGTAGCCGGTAATGGAGGAGCTATTGCTATAGCAAACAGTAGTTATCCGGATAAGACCGTTAGTATAACAAATACGCTGATAGCTTATAACAAATCGGAAAATAGTTCCGGAGGAGGAATTTATATCATTGACGCTGCCAGTGAAAGAAATATTGAATTTTCTCTGATTAATTCTACAATATATGCCAATACCGCTAAAGTTTATGGCGGTGCTATCTTTACCGATAATGCACAGAACGGCAGTTTTGTGAAACTGATTAACAATACAATTGTAGAAAATAAATCGGAAAGCGGACCTGGATTTGCTCCGGGACTCTCTTTTCGTAGCTCAGGGGATCGATTTATAAAAAAATATATTTATAATTGTATCATTGAAAATAATATATGCACTGATGGCAGGACCGGTGCTCTTGCAGACATTGCTTCAGATAAATTTAACACCCGCGATGAAGAAGATTTTATTCTTCGTAATTCATATTTTGGTTCCCTTAATGGCAACACATTTGGGAATAAACCGGAGTACAATAATACGCTGAATTATGGTGTTACGAAAGCCGCCGATTTAGCTCCTTCAAGTGAAAATTATATCAATTCTCAAAATAGTATTCCATTGAATTCTAATTCGGAAGGATTGAAGAAAGGAAATGCCCAATACCTAAAGGAACTAAATATAACGACCGATCAATTGGGAAATCCCCGCACTTTTGTCGGCAATACTTGCGCCGTAGGAGCTGTAGAAATTCCTTAATCCAAGTATAAGTTTATAAATTGAAGATTTTTATGTAAATTTGTGCGTGTAAACCATTAGTAAAATGGAAAAACAATTCGCACGAATGGTCATAAAAATAGGCAGTCATGTGCTGACACGGCACGACGGCACGTTGGACGTAACGCGCATGTCTGCTCTTACCGACCAAATCGCCGAATTACATAAATCGGGGATAGAGGTGATTCTTGTTTCGTCGGGGGCTGTAGTTTCGGGGCGTAGCGAGATAAAGAATCTGAAGAAATTGAATAGCGTTGACCAACGACAACTCTTTTCTGCCGTAGGACAAGCCAAACTTATCAACCATTATTACGAACTCTTCCGTGAACATGGCATCACGGTGGGGCAAATACTTACCACCAAGGAAGATTTTGGTACTCGCCGGCACTATCTCAATCAAAAGAATTGTATGGCGGTGATGCTCGAACACAGGGTAATTCCTATTGTGAACGAGAATGATACTATTTCCGTTACCGAACTGATGTTTACCGATAATGACGAACTGTCGGGACTTGTTGCCGCAATGATGAACGCACAAATGTTAATAATCCTAAGCAACATCGACGGTATTTACGATGGTTCGCCTACCGACCCCTCATCGACCGTTATTCGTGAAATAAGGCAAGGGAATGATTTATCCGCTTATATACAAATATCCAAATCCACTTTTGGGCGGGGTGGGATGCTGACTAAAACCAATATAGCCCGTAAGGTTGCCGATGAAGGTATCACTGTTGTCATAGCCAACGGCAAGCGAGACAATATTTTGATTGATTTGTTAAAGCATCCGGAAAGTACGGTTTGTACCCGTTTTATTCCTTCACCGGAACCTGTTTCGAGCATAAAGAAATGGATAGCGCACAGTGCAGGTTTTGCCAAAGGGGAAATACATATCAATAAGCAGGCAGTGGAAGTGCTGTATTCAAACAAGGCGGTAAGCATACTTCCGGTAGGCATTACTCGGATTGAAGGGGAGTTTGAAAAAGATGACATTGTGCGGATTATGGACGATGAAAGCAACTCTATCGGTGTGGGACGGACAAATTATGATTCTTTGCAAGCACGGGTATTGATAGGAAAACACGGGAAGAAAGCAGTAGTGCATTATGATTATTTGTATTTAGATTAGAGCAATAAAAAATATGGTAGTATATCATGGCGGATATTGTTCGATAAAATTTCCCAAAATAATTGAAGGAAAACATGCCAAAGATTTTGGGACAGGGTTCTATTGTACCCAAATAAAGAAACAAGCCGTTCGTTGGGCAAAACGCTATGTTGCCCCGGTGGTAAACAGCTATGATTTTGTAACAACTCATGATTTGAACGTCCCCCACTTTGAGGATATGACGGAAGAATGGCTGGATTTTATCGTAAGCAGCCGAATCGGAATGCCACATAGTTACGATATTGTGATTGGGTCAATGGCAAACGACCAAGTTTATAATTATGTTTCCGATTATATAAATGGAGTGCTCACAAGGGAGCAGTTCTGGGTATTGGCAAAATATAAACATCCAACCCATCAGATTAACTTCTGTACCGAACAGTCTCTAAGATGTTTGACTTATATTAAAAGCGAGGAGGTAATAAAATGATTGGACTTGGCAGAGAGAAGAAAGAGCACAACGATTTGTTTTTTATTTGCAGCCTGATTGAATACATTGCCCGAAGAACAAAGAATCACAGGGATATTGTGGTGAACGCAATCGGTAAGGAAAAGTTAGAACATATTTATGAACTGGCAGATGTTTACCATTGCGAGAATATAGATAAGATAACCGATGAGATCATCCAACAGCATCAAATATCCGAGAGCACGTTCGACAATGTGGCAGATTGCCAATACAGCATTCCCACCCATTGGGACATCGGCAAAGTTTATAAACGATTGATTATCGACGTATGCGATAATCACAACAAGAAACCTATCGACGCCCTGATAGAAATCTACAACTCGTGGCTCTCCCGCAAGATAGAAGATTATAACAGCAGCACCTACTACGAAAACCAAAGCTACCTTTACGAGTCGTACATGGAGGGTAAAATGTTGGACTAAAACATCTAATAATACATGAATAAACTAAACGATACTCTGAAACTCGTCCGCACGGCAAGCCGTGAATTGATACTATTGACTGATGAACAGATAAATAAGATATTACTCGCCGTAGCCGATACTGCTATTGCACAAACACCTTACATCCTTGCCGAAAATGAGAAGGATTTGGCACGTATGGATAAAGATGATCCAAAATACGATCGTCTGATGCTGACCGAAAAGCGTATCAAAGATATTGCCGAAGATATGCGAAGTGTCTCTACCCTACCCTCTCCTTTAGGTCGAATATTAATGAAAACAACTCGTCCCAATGGTATGAAGTTGACAAAGGTTAGCGTTCCTTTCGGTGTTATCGGAATCATCTATGAAGCACGTCCCAATGTGAGTTTTGATGTTTTTTCACTCTGCTTTAAGAGCGGTAATTCTTGCGTGCTAAAGGGAGGAAGTGATGCCGACTATTCCAATCGTGCTATTATTAAGGTTATCCACTCCACATTGGAACAGTTTGGAGTAAATCCGCACGTTGCCGAACTACTTCCTGCCGAACGCGAAGTAACTGCCGAGATGTTGCGGGCTGTGGACTATATAGACCTTATTATTCCGCGTGGAAGCAGCAGCTTGATTCGTTTTGTCCGCGACAATGCTGTTATTCCCGTGATTGAGACGGGAGCAGGTATCTGTCATACCTATTTTGACAAATATGGAGATACGGAGAAAGGTGCTGCTATTATTAATAACGCTAAAACCAGACGGGTAAGTGTCTGCAATGCGTTAGACTGTCTGATTGTTCATAAAGACCGCTTATCCGATTTACTTGTTCTTTGCCGGAAATTGCAAGACAGTAATGTACTGATTTATGCTGATACTCCTGCATACGATGTTTTGAAAGACCGGTATCCGGCATCATTGTTGAAACCTGCTACGGAAGAAAGTTTCGGTACGGAATTTCTTTCATATATGATAGCGATAAAAACAGTGGATAGCATTGAAAACGCAATAAAACATATTACAGAACATGGCTCCCAGCATAGCGAATGTATCGTTACGGAGAACCAATCCAATGCCGGTTTGTTTACTAAAGTAATAGATGCCGCTTGCGTATATATCAATGTTTCTACTGCTTTTACCGACGGAGCACAATTCGGATTAGGGGCGGAGATAGGCATCAGTACGCAAAAATTGCATGCACGCGGTCCTATGGGATTGGAGGAACTAACTTCCTACAAATGGATAATTGAGGGAAACGGACAAATTAGAGAGTAACACATTGATATAGTAACCATTAGCAGCGTAACATAATGAAACATTTTACCTCTGTACATGACCTTCTCGATTTAAATTCGGCATTGGTGGAAGCCTTCGAGATTAAGAAAAACCGATATAAATATGTAGAGTTGGGACGGAACAAGACACTGATGATGATATTTTTCAATTCCAGCCTTCGTACCCGGTTGAGTACCCAGAAAGCAGCTCAAAACTTAGGGATGAACGTGATTATATTAGATATTAATCAGGGCGCATGGAAATTAGAGACGGAGCGTGGTGCTATCATGGATGGCGATAAACCCGAACATCTTTTAGAAGCCATTCCCGTAATGGGTTGCTATTGCGATGTTATCGGAGTGCGTTCTTTTGCCCGATTTGAGAGTCGTGAGTATGATTATAATGAAACAATCATTAATCAGTTCATACAATATTCCGGTCGTCCGGTATTCTCTATGGAAGCAGCGACACGCCACCCGTTGCAAAGTTTTGCAGACCTTATCACCATTGAGGAATATAAAAAGAAGAAATGTCCCAAGATAGTTATGAGTTGGGCTCCCCATCCCCATTCTCTGCCGCAAGCCGTACCCAATTCCTTTGCCGAATGGATAAACGAAGCCGGCTATGAACTTGTCATCACTCACCCCGAAGGTTATGAACTTGACCCGTATTTCGTAGGTAAAGCCAAAGTGGAATACGACCAAATGAAAGCCTTTGAAGGTGCAGACTTTGTCTATGCCAAGAATTGGGCAGCCTATACCGGTGATAATTATGGCAAAGTGTTGAGCAAAGATCGTAGTTGGACGGTAAGCAGCAGGCAAATGGCTATAACCGATAATGCTTACTTTATGCATTGTTTACCGGTGCGAAGAAACATGATTGTAACGGATGATGTAATAGAAAGTCCTCAATCCATTGTCATCCCCGAAGCTGCCAACAGAGAAATATCGGCAACGGTTGTATTGAAAAAATTACTGGAAGAAATGTAATAATAAACAAAAACAAATGCTTATGTACAATGCAGATGAACAATTTGAAAAACTAGGGCTGACTCTGCCCCCTGCCCCCTCTCCAATAGGCGCTTACAAACCTTGTTTAATAGACAGAAAGTATTTGTACCTTTCCGGTCATACTCCTGTACAAAATGATAAGTCGTTGATTACCGGACGTGTTGGTAGTGAATTCACGAAAGAAGAAGGAAAAACAGCCGCCCAACAAGTAGGATTGACAATGCTTTCGACCATTAAAACGAATCTTGGCAGCCTCAATAAAGTGAAAAGAGTAATTAAAGTATTCGGCATGGTCAACTGTATTCCGGGATTTGAGCACCACCCGTATGTTATCAACGGTTGCAGTGAACTGTTTGCTGCCGTGTGGGGAGAAGATAATGGTGTAGGAACAAGAAGTGCAGCAGGTTTTAGTTCATTACCGGGCAACATTCCTGTGGAGATAGAAGCGATATTCGAGCTTTATTGAGCATTTCTATACAAAACGAGGACACATCAAAAATGATGCATCCTCGTTTTCTTCTTATAAATCTCTTAATTATAAAAACCCATCACAGTTTTGGGCCTGCAGTAACTAGTGCTTTACCGGCAGTATTTCCTGTAAACTTAACAAAGTTTTTAATAAAACGTCCTGCAAGGTCTTTTGCTTTTTCATCCCATTGAGCAGCCGATGAATAAGTATCGCGCGGATCAAGAATCTTAGAGTCAACACCTGGAAGTTCAGTAGGTACTACAAAGTCAAAATAAGGAACAGTCTTGGTCGGAGCCTTATCTATAGAACCGTCAAGGATAGCGTCGATAATGCCACGAGTGTCTTTGATAGAAATACGTTTACCCGTACCATTCCAACCGGTATTTACCAAATAAGCCTTAGCACCCGATTTCTCCATCTTTTTAACTAATTCTTCCCCGTATTTTGTAGGATGCAATGATAAAAAAGCAGCCCCAAAACAAGCAGAAAATGTAGGAGTAGGTTCGGTAATACCACGTTCCGTACCCGCTAATTTAGCAGTAAATCCTGACAAGAAATAATACTTTGTTTGTTCCGCATTCAAAATAGATACCGGAGGCAATACACCGAAAGCATCGGCAGAAAGGAAAATAACCTTTTTCGCAGCCGGAGCTTTGGAAACCGGTTTAACAATGTTATTGATATGATAGATAGGATAAGAAACACGGGTATTTTCCGTCACGCTCTTATCGCTAAAGTCTATTTTACCATTAGCATCTACCGTAACATTTTCAAGAAGAGCATCACGTTTGATAGCGGCATAAATATCCGGTTCGGCTTCTTTGCTTAAATTGATAACCTTAGCATAGCATCCACCTTCAAAATTGAACACACCTTCGTCGTCCCATCCGTGTTCATCGTCGCCGATAAGTAAACGTTTCGGGTCGGTTGACAAAGTAGTTTTTCCTGTTCCCGACAATCCGAAGAAGATAGCCGTATTTTCATCTTTCATATCCGTATTAGCGGAGCAGTGCATGGAAGCTATACCTCCTAATGGAAGCAAATAGTTCATGTAAGAGAACATACCCTTTTTCATTTCACCACCGTACCATGTATTGAGAATGATTTGAATCTTTTCGGTAAGATTGAATACCACAGCTGTTTCGGAGTTAAGTCCGAGTTCCTTGTAATTTTCAACTTTAGCTTTTGAAGCATTTATTACCACAAAATCCGGTTCACCATAGTTAGTCAATTCTTCAGCTGAAGGACGGATAAACATATTGGTAACGAAATGTGCTTGCCATGCTACTTCCACGATGAAACGAATTTTCAAACGGGTATTAATATTTGTTCCGCAAAAAGTATCTACAACAAACAATCTTTTGTTAGAAAGTTGTTTAGTAGCAAGACTTTTCAATGATTTCCATGCTTCTTGAGTAACAGGTTTATTGTCGTTTTTATATTCATCGGAAGTCCACCATACTGTATTTTTAGTGGTTTCATCCAACACGAAGAATTTATCTTTAGGAGAACGACCGGTATAGACACCCGTCATCACATTTACCGCACCCAACTCTGTTACTTGCCCTCTCTCATAACCTTGAAGAGAAGATTTTGTTTCCTCAGCAAACAATACATCATAAGATGGGTTGTACACAATTTCCGATGCACCAATAATACCGTACTTGCTTAAATCTAAATTTGCCATTTTCTTATAAATTAAATTTTTGGAATTAATTATGATACCCCTTTCCGCTTGAAAATAGAAGCATGCTAAGAAATACCCTGAAATCATCTACAAAAATAATACTTTATTCAAAATGAAATAAACGCTATAGAGAAATATTTCCCTAATAAAGAATCTTTTTATAACTCTGTAACACTATTTGCAAAGCAGAGATTACAGATTAAAAACATATACGTTCTTCACAACAATTCATTCTTCGAAAAATTCTTCATACAAATCAACCAATCGTTTCCTTAGATGTAGCACAGCATATCTTTTTCTTGAAATAAGTGTATTAACCGTTATCCCTGTAGATTCCGAAATCTCTTTAAAGGAAAATCTGTCCAATTCTGTTAATTCAAAAATCGTTCGCTGCTCAGAGGGCAATTCAGACAAAGCAATTTCCAATTCATCCCAAATCAACGATTTAACAAAGTCTAATTCAGGTGATGCATCTTTATCAAGTAACAATCCGGTCATTTCTTCCACCACTAGATCTTCCTCCTCTGCATCCGGGAAATAAGGCATTTCTTCCTCTTTATGTTTACGACTTTTATCTATTATCCGGTTACGAGCAACCGAATAGAGCCAAGCAGAAACCTGTTGAATCGGATTTGCCTCAAGGTCTATTTTAGCCAATTGATAGAATACATCTTGCAAAATATCTTCACAATCCTCTTTCGATGGAACTCGTTGAGATATAAATCTTTTCAACGGCGTATGATATTTGGTAAATATATCCAATGCCTTTTTACTTTGAGGCAAATCCGAATAGGCAAATCCGTTATTCATCATTTTTTTTCTCTTCAGCATCAGCAGATGAACTCCTCGTGCATCCGTCAAAATTGTGATATTCAGCTAAATGTTTACGAATATACTCACGCTTTTCACGAATAGACATACCTTTCAATTTGTCACGGAACTGATTCTGTTCAAAATTAGGATGAAAAAATCCTCTCCCGTGCCAATGATGACCAAGTCCTCCAATTAATATCCGGCTTAAAATCAACAAACCGGCTGCTTGCCAATAATTGATAACCGACCATCCGATAAGAGAAGGAATCAAGGCATTCCACAATAACATTACAATAGCTACAGATGCGGCAAATATTGCGATAAAGACAAATAAGTGCCATACTTTTCTTGTGCGATTCATTTTTCTGTTTTTTATAAGTTTATAATTCATTTGTGATTAATTCGATAGCTCTTGACGAACAAACCGAGAGACATTTTCCACAACCAATGCAATCTGACGGATACCAAACCTCAGCATAAGCTTTATTGTCATCGGTGTATCTCATGCCTAACACTTTGCGTCGACACCTGCGTATACAACTTTCACATCCGGTGCATTTTTCTTCAGCTATTTGCAAAAGTATAACCTCCTTTTTCTTTTTCTTAAACATATTTTCTATCCTTTAAATATTACATTTTTATAGCATTGGCACAAACCAGTTTCTACTAATAAAAACGAATGAGAGGAAAAGATATTTTAAAAGAAAACGTTTTTTTGTAACAAAAAGATTATATCACTGAAAAACAACTATATAAGAAACAAAAAATAGTAAGAGTCTGCTTAAATTTGATTGAAACATGTTTTATGAGAACTTCAAAGGAGCTATATATGTATAGAAAAACCTGAATATACCGCTCCCTTCGACTCCTACAAAGTCGAATATTACTTTTATTTACTGTTTCTATCAATATCCGAATCCTTCGAATTCTTTTTAAGTAAATTTAAACAGGCTCCAATACTTATCACTTTTTAATCTTCACCTCCAAATTCAACTCTTCCAACTGTGAAATATCTATCACAGAAGGTGCATCGATCATCACATCCCGTCCCGAATTATTCTTCGGAAAAGCAATACAATCACGAATAGAATCCAAACCGGCAAAAAGAGATACCCAACGGTCAAGCCCATAAGCCAACCCCCCATGAGGAGGAGCACCATATTTAAAAGCATTCATTAAAAAGCCAAATTGTTCCTGTGCACGCTCCGGAGTAAAACCCAACAATTCAAACATTTTATTCTGCAATTCACTGTCGTGGATACGAATGGACCCCCCTCCTATTTCAATCCCGTTGATAACCATATCATAAGCATTTGCACGAGCTTCCCTCGGATTAGTATCAAGCAAATGGATATCCTCCGGCTTAGGAGACGTAAAAGGATGATGCATAGCCACAAGTCGTTTCTCCTCTTCATCCCATTCAAACAAGGGAAAATCAACCACCCACAAACAAGCAAACTTATTTTTATCCCGCAAGCCCAACTGAGTACCCATTTCCAAACGAAGTTCACAAAGCTGCTTTTGCGTTTTCATTACATTATCTCCGGAAAGAATAAGAATCAAATCACCTGATTTTGCTCCCAAAGCTCCCTTTATACGTTGTAACACCTCCTGAGAATAAAACTTATCAACACTCGATTTTACAGTCCCATCATCTTCTATACGAGCATAAACCATACCTTTAGCCCCAATCTGAGGACGTTTTACAAACTCTGTCAAAGCATCCAATTGTTTACGGGTATATCCGGCAGCGCCCTCTGCACAAATACCACCGACATAAGCCGCATCATCAAACACAGAAAAGCCGTGACCCTTCACAACATCCATAAGTTCCACCATTTTCATTCCAAAACGTAAATCCGGCTTATCACTTCCATAAAATTTCATTGCATCATGCCACGACATACGTTGAAAAGGTTTGGCTATCTCAACACCACGAATGGATTTAAACAGATGTTTAGACATCTCTTCAAAAAGAGAAATCACATCCTCTTGCTCTACGAAACTCATCTCACAATCTATTTGCGTAAACTCCGGTTGACGATCGGCACGCAAATCTTCATCACGAAAACACTTTACTATCTGAAAATAACGGTCAAAACCAGATACCATCAACAACTGCTTAAATATTTGCGGGGATTGCGGAAGAGCATAAAATTGTCCCGGATTCATACGTGAAGGAACGACAAAATCGCGTGCACCTTCAGGCGTAGAACCGATTAACACGGGAGTTTCCACTTCAAGAAAACCTAATTTGTCGAGATAACTACGTATTTTGATAGTCATTTTATGTCGAAGCTCCAAATTTTCCCGAATCACATTCCTGCGTAAATCAAGATAACGGTACTTCATGCGAATATCATCCCCTCCGTCCGTAATATCCTCAATAGTAAAAGGAGGAGTTATGGCTGCATTAAGTACATTTAGTTCCGAGACTATAATTTCAATATCACCGGTTGGAATATTCCCGTTCTTATTATAACGTTCATTCACCCTTCCTTTGATTTGAATCACGTATTCGCGTCCTATTTTATTTGCCTGCTCGCAAAGATTAATATCAATCTCCTCATTAAAAACCAGTTGGGTAATACCATAACGGTCGCGAAGATCAATGAAGGTCATCCCTCCCATTTTACGAGAACGCTGTACCCAACCCGATAAAACAACCTCTTTATCTACATCGGAGGTACGCAATTCTCCACAAGTATGTGTTCTAAACATATTATTTTTAGTATTATTTATTAAGTTAAGAACAGTAAAAAGTTAAAACAATTCTTACTGTTTTTCATCCTTTGTTATCGTTGTTGCCGTAGGACGAACTCTTTCAATGCGACGTTGATTGGGTTTGGGGGAATTATCTTCCTGCGGCTGGGTTGATAGAGAAGCATCTAAGGGCTTTTGCTCTTCTTTCTTCTCTAAAGTATCAACCTTTATTTCGGAAATAGTATCCTTGGCATGGTAACGCATCAACACAACATCACTAAGTAACAACCCCTTTTCCAACGTATCGCCTTTGGAGAAATAAACAAAACCTTTTATCTCTTTTATATCACCGTAAATATCAGATTTCAATCCAATAAATTCCTTTCCCGATTTTAATATCTGTTTTGTTACACTAATCATACTATCATTAGTATATACCATTTGCATGGACATAATAGCAACATCTACCGAATCAATTACATTACCAAAAAAACGATAACGCACTTCCCACGACAAAGAATCCCGCTTCTCAAAGTTGTTGTCTGAAGGAAGAATAAATGTCATCTTATTATTCAAGGGATATCCGCTTAGATAATACACCTGCCGTTCAGCCCACACATCTATACTATCTCCCGAAGCCGATGTCATTGGCTTTTTATCCCGTAAAGCTATCAACCTGTCTATTTTCTCTTGTTCTGCTTTTAAGCGTACATTTACCTTCTCGTATATTTTAAAAAGAACATCCACATGACGGGTGTACCACACCATTGAGGAGTCAAATATTTCTTCCGTTGTTCCATGTTTTTGAAACACATAATCTACATATAATGCCCTTTTATAATTTTCATTATATGGAAGGTTCTCGCTCATAGCTTTAGCTATGTGATAGTCGTAAAGCAAATTTTCCATCCGTGTTTCCGAAAGAACCTTCTTAGGATGTTTTACCTTGCAACTGCTAACTGTCAATATCAATGCCAACAAGCACCACCAAGCATACTTATTTCTCCGCCTTATCATACTCTTTCCGGTAAGTCATATTCAAATACTTGCCATAAAAAAGAAGTAATGCAATAATCCCGCAACTAATAGCCGCATCGGCAAAATTAAATATCGGACTAAAAAAAATGAAACGATTTCCGCCAACCAAAGGCATCCAAGCAGGCCAAGTAGTATCAATAATCGGAAAATAAAACATATCCACCACTTTCCCGTAAAATAAAGAAGAATATCCACCTCCTACAGGCATAAAAGTAGCAAGAGCGGAAGGAATACTTTCATTAAATACCACCCCGTAAAATATGCTGTCGATTATATTTCCCAATGCCCCTGCCCATATCAGCGAAACACATACAATATAACCTGTCTTCATCCCTTCCTTAATTATCTTAAACAAATAATAAGCAATCAATCCCACAGCAATAATACGAAAACAAGAAAGAAACAGTTTTCCAAATACTTCCATACCGAAAGCCATTCCGTTATTTTCGGTAAAATAAATGTAAAACCAATCCGTAATACGGATACTTTCATGTATATACATATTTGTTTTCACCGATATTTTAATAATCTGGTCTATAACAAGTACGGAAATAATAATAAGTAAGGATATACGTCCTTTCGTAAATAATTGTTTCATTTGTTTTATTAAAGAATTAAAGGTCAAAAGCAGAAAATCTTAATACCTCTCACTTTTAACCTTTTTGATATTCAATGTTTTATATTACTTATCCTTCTTCGCTTCAATGCTCAGTGTGGCATGAGGCACGGCACGCAGCCGTTCGGCAGGAATCAGTTTGCCCGTTTCCCTGCAAACACCGTAAGTCTTGTTTTCAACACGAACCAAAGCTGCCTGAAGTGCTTGAATAAATTTCAATTGACGTTGTGCCAGTTGCATTGTTTCTTCTTTGGAAAGGGTATTTGCTCCTTCTTCAAAAACTTTATAAGTGGGAGAAGTATCGTCGGTGCTATTACCGTCCAAATTCATAATACTTAATTTCAACTGTTCGTAATTACGGTGTGCCAACTCCAGTTTTTCTTCAATGATGGTGCGAAATTCTTCTAACTCCGCATCCGAATATCTTGTTTTTTCTGCCATGATAAAACTTTTATTAGATTAAATATCTATAACATATTGTATCGTTGCGATACCAATATTAAAAATTAACCCTTTTTCGCATGAGGTTGAGGAGCAGGGGGGATATTAGGTCTGGGAGTAGTAATGTTACGAGTATTACTTCTCTCTCTACCTTCATTTATCTTAATTGGTTTTGTTTCTTTCGTATTTTTTTCCATAATCAATTCGTATTTTTTGTTTCTATATCAGAAACTGGTGATTCTATCGAGTAATTAAATTCATCTAATTCTAAGAAAATAGATTTTAAATTATATAGCTTTTCTCCATCATCTGTTCTATATACCTCAACATCCGCTAATAATATCTCTCTTTTAACTCCTGAATCAGAGAAAGCTCTAATTTTTCCAAAATAAGTCAAATTTGTTGTTCTCTCACGAACATAAACCCAATCTGTTTCCGGTGAATTCAAATAAAAACTCCAAACATCATCATCTCCATATCTGTCAGTCCATTTAAAATATTTAAAAAGTTTATTAGGCCACTTTTTTAAATAGATATAACCATATAGCAGACCTAAAGGAATCGAAAGAACATACGAAGTAAAAATTTCTATTCTATTATACTTATTACTATTATCATATATATTATCCCATATATTTAGATTTGCTCCCCATTGTAAATTCTTCCAATCACCCCAAAAACTTGTAACTATAACAATACCTATAGAATAAAGTATTTCCATGATAATGAAAGTAATTATCCCAAATAATGCTGAGTAAATAATAAAAAAGAATACGGATGTTATTTTTTTACTTGAAAGCTGATTTACCATCAGTGTTGCAATAACTCCTGGCATTAATATTAAAAACAGTTTCCAAACTAATTCGGTAATTTCCATTGCAGATTCTTTTTATTTATAAAACAGCACAAATTGTAGCCTATCAAAGCTAATCCTTCACTACGTCAACAAACAGAGAAAAGTCATCAAATTCCAATTCCACTCCCTTCTCCACCTTGTCTGCCAGCACTAAAGAATTACCCAAAACCTGGTTGCGAATATAACTATTATATTCATTTACAGCATCATCCGTTTGTGAATTTTTAGACAAGAGTATGCTTATTTTATCTGTTATCTCAAAGCCATTCGACTTGCGAATGTTCTGAATACGGTTTATCAATTCGCGGGCAATACCTTCGTGACGCAATGCTTCGGTAATGGTTACTTCGAGAGCAACGGTCAGTTTTCCTTCGTTGGCAACCAACCAACCGGGAATATCTTCGTTGATAATTTCCACATCGGTTGTTTCGACAACAATAGTTGCATCGTCCAGATTAAAGGCATATTTGCCCTCCTTTTTCAATTCTGCAATGGCTTCCTGCGACATATCTTCTACAGCTTTTGCCACAGCTTTCATCTGTTTACCGAATTTGGGACCGAGTTTCTTAAAATCACATTTTACTTTCTTCACCAATATGCCGACTGTACCGTCCACAAAGTTTACTTCTTTGACATTTACCTCACTTATAATCAGGTTTTTTACAGCTTCTATGTGCACCCGTTGTTCGTTGTTGATAACGGGAATCATAATCCGTTGCAGCGGTTGGCGGACTTTAATATTCACTTTGCGACGCAGAGCCAATACCATAGAAGTAATATCTTGTGCCATTTGCATCCGCGTCTCCAATTTCGTATCCACCATATCGGCGTTGTACGCGGGATATTTGGCTAAGTGTACGGAAATCACATTGTCCTGTTTCGTTGCGGTAATCAAATCCATATACAGGCGGTCGGAATAGAAGGGAGCTATCGGAGCCATAAGTCTTGCCACGGTTTCCAGACAGGTGTACAAGGTTTGATATGCCGAAATCTTATCTTGAGAATATCCCCCACCCCAAAAACGTTTACGGTTCAAACGAACGTACCAATTGGAAAGGTTATCGTTCACAAAGTCGGAGATAAGACGTCCGGCTTTGGTTGGTTCGTAATCGTTGTAACAGGCATCGGTTTCTCTAATCAAGGAATGAAGCACGGAAAGTATCCAGCAGTCTATTTCCGGGCGTTCGCTTACCGGGACATCGGTTTCTTTGTATTCAAAACCGTCCACATTGGCATAGAGGGCAAAGAAAGAATACGTATTGTACAGCGTACCGAAGAATTTACGTTGTATCTCTTCTATCCCTTCCGTGTTAAACTTCAGGTTATCCCAAGGCGAGGCATTGGTTATCATGTACCAGCGTAAAGGGTCGGAGCCATATTGCTCAATAGTAGTGAAAGGGTCAACGGCATTGCCCAATCGCTTGGACATCTTATTACCGAATTTATCCAGTACCAACCCATTGGAAACAACCGCCTTAAAAGATATGGTATCGAACGCCATCGCCGCAATAGCGTGCAACGTAAAAAACCAGCCACGAGTTTGGTCAACTCCTTCAGCTATAAAATCCGCAGGATATACTTCTCCTCTATCCAAAATCTCTCTATTTTCAAAGGGATAATGGATTTGCGCATAAGGCATGGCTCCCGAATCAAACCAAACATCAATCAAATCCGTCTCACGCTTCATTGGTTTTCCTGTTTTCGACACCAATACAATATCGTCCACATACGGACGATGTAAATCTATCTTATTGTAGTTTTCCGCACTGTAAACTCCCGGTACAAATCCTTTATCTTTGTAGGGATTGGCTTTCATAAAGCCGGCTGTTACGGATTTGTCTATTTCATTATAAAGTTCCTCTACGGATTGGATACAGATTTCTTCGCCGGTATCCTCCGTGCGCCAGATGGGAAGCGGCGTTCCCCAATAACGCGAACGGCTCAGGTTCCAATCGTTCAGGTTCTCCAACCATTTGCCGAAACGCCCCGTTCCCGTCGATTCCGGTTTCCAATGAATGGACTTGTTCAACTCCGCCATACGCTCCTTGCAAGCTGTGGAACGGATAAACCAGCTATCCAGCGGATAGTAAAGTACAGGCTTGTCCGTACGCCAACAGTGCGGATAGTTGTGCGTATGTTTTTCTACCTTAAAGGCTTTGTTGGCAGATTTGAGCATCATGCAGATAGAGATGTCCAACGTTTCGTCTTTTTCCGCCAGGTTCGGGTCGTAATCGTTCTTCACAAAACGTCCGGCATACTCTTTATATAGTGCGACGTTTACCTGTTCTTTCACAAAAGCCTCGTCAAGTTCTTCAAGCAAATAAAACTTTCCCGTTAAATCTACCATCGGGCGCAACTCACCCTTTTTATTAATCAGTTGCAAGGGAGGAACACCGGCAGCTTTTGCTACCTGCGCATCATCGGCTCCAAACGTGGGAGCAATGTGAACAATACCCGTACCGTCTTCCGTAGTAATGTAGTCGCCGGAAATAACGCGAAATGCCCCTTTACCGGGGGACACCCAAGGGATAAGCTGTTCGTACTCCATACCCAACAAGTCGGAACCTTTGTATTCGCCCACCACTTTGAAAGGAATCAATTTATCACCCTGTTTATAGTCTTCCAAAGCCAAACCGGAAGCTTTCGGATTAAAGTGCTGATCCAATAACTCTTTTGCCAGCACCACCGTAATAGATTGACTTGTATAGGCGTTGTACGACTGCACTGCCACATAATCAATGTTCTTGCCCACACACAGAGCCGTATTTGAGGGGAGTGTCCAAGGCGTAGTCGTCCATGCCAGAAAATAAGGAGTACCCCACGCCGCCATTTCCGGTTTCGGATTCTTCATACGGAACTGTGCCGTAACAGTAGTATCTTTCACGTCGCGATAACAACCCGGCTGATTCAATTCGTGAGAACTCAATCCCGTTCCCGCTGCCGGCGAATAGGGTTGAATGGTATATCCTTTATAGAGAAGTCCTTTTTCGTAAAGTCGACTCAGCAACCACCAAAGGGTTTCGATGTAACGATTATCGTAAGTGATGTAAGGGTCGTTCATATCCACCCAATAACCCATTTTATGTGTGAGTCCTTCCCATTCTTTGGTATATTTCATCACATCTTTGCGGCAGGCAGCGTTATAATCGGCTACGGAAATCTTTTTCCCTATGTCTTCTTTCGTAATACCCAACGACTTCTCCACACCCAGCTCTACCGGAAGTCCATGCGTATCCCACCCTGCTTTGCGCATTACGCGGAATCCTTTCATCGTTTTGTATCGGCAAAATATATCTTTAATAGTACGTGCCATGACGTGATGAATACCCGGCATACCGTTTGCTGAGGGTGGTCCTTCGTAAAAAACAAATGAAGGACAACCGACGCGCTCCGTCGTACTTTTGGCAAAAACATCGTTTTCAGCCCATTCCTTCAATACCTCTTTATTGATTTGTGCGAGGTCTAAACCCGAATGTTCGGTAAATCTTTTGCTCATCTGCGTATTGTCGTTATATAACAAACATTTACTTTCATTTTGGAGCACAAAGTTACGAAAAATATCATTTTACACAATACGAAGTTATAGGTATCTTTCGTTTTTTTTACACATCGGTAATATAGTTAATGCAGTAGCCTTGAGCTATCCTTAATTCTTTCTCTCATAAATAAATATCTTATCCGTATTAGCAGATTCTTCGGCAAAATCTTTTAATTGTCCTTCTTCTATCAAATCTATCTTTTTATGCAACAATTGCCGGAGGCTATTTATCATTCCTGCATACTTAAACAATGTTATCGTTGCATGAGGGTCAAACCGGACAAGGATGTCAATATCACTCTCACGTGTTTCTTCCTCACGTGAATAAGAGCCGAATACCCATGCTTTCTCAACGGGTTGGAGGGCAAAAAAAATCGTTTAACTTATTGATGACGGCTTGTTTCATCATTATTTTTGTTTATTGTAGTGAAAAGAATCATAATTGCTTTCATAAATTAAAGTTTAAAAAGTTGGTTTTTAGGGTATAAAGATACAGAAAAGGGACGGGAATACCTAATCTTCAGAGGCAATTTCGACCAAAGATTCCACCCAATTTCTAAAACGGGGACATTTCTTCAGCATTGTCTCAATTCCTACTTTCTGGGCAATCCAATTCCCGTGAGTGAGCTTTTTATAAGATTTATTACAAGTTTTCATTATATCTATCAAACGTTTTGACGGGGCGGTATCCGGATGGGTATTAATTTCTTCCGGATTGTTATATTTATGTATTATTCCGGCTGTTTGTTCAAATACTTCTTGTTCATAGAAATTTTCGAATCCGGTATTTGAAGAAAACAACAGAGCCTCAAACTCATGCTTCTGAATATAAGGTATAAAATTAGGGAATTTAATATCCTCCTTCATAGACTTTTCCAAACATGCAATTCTTCTGTCAACGTTATGACAGGCTTGGCAACTTATGTAGTTAGGTATGTCATTAGGTATTCTAAAATAGTCAATAAACGTACTTATTACAACATCCGTTTCCCGTATTCGTTGCATAATACACTTCTCAAATGTTTATATTTAACAAATCCTCCTTTGCTTTTACTGCTCGTTTTTATTATAATAGGTTTGACATATAATAATCCTTTCTCTCTCAAATAAGGAGCCAATATTTCTTTTACAAACATTTCTTCCGTTTGTCCTTCAACAATGATTATCAATCGTTTCACGGTCTGCCTCCTATTACATTTTTGTTCCACAAATCGCCGATGCTGTACTCTTCAAGCCAGTCTCTCAATTCTTCAGTGTTTTGCCGTTTGAAAATAGATTGTCCGTCGTTCTCCTTATCTACTACGATAATATCCTCCGGTTCAAAATTATCTATAAAATTAACCGATTGTGTAGACATGATAATTTGAGTTCTGGTAGATGCCTCTTTTATCAACTCGGCTAATATGTTTATGGCAGAAGGGTGCAACCCCAACTCCGGCTCGTCAATGATAATCACTTCCGGTATCTTAGGGGTCAACAATAGTGCTGCTAAGGCTATGAACCGCAAAGTACCGTCGGAGAGATGATTTGCACGAAAATAGGCATCAAAATACTTTTCCTTCCATTCAAGTTGTATTTTATCCTCATTGAACTCATCGGGCTGTAAATTAAATCGCTCAAAATAAGGAGCAACCATACGGACAAGCATCTCTATTTTCTTAAAGTCTTTGGGATACTTCTCCTGCATCAGATATAAATAAGCCGGCAAATTTGCTCCATCCTCACGTAAAAAACGATTATCATATATCTCGGTAGACTTCCTCATTTTGCTGGTTCGAGTTGTATCGTGAAAATGATATACCCGAAATGAATCCATATACTTCCATACAAGACTATCTGAGTTTAGTTTACTTTCGTTATAACCACTGCCTAATAATAATGTCCAATAGGGTGTATTATCTTTATGGAGATCATAAAATGAAATCCATTCTTCTTCATAATAAAATCTTTCTTCATTATTCGGTTTCATTAGGAACTGATACCCACTAGGGAGATTAATATCTATTATACCAAATTCAATCTTGCCAGAAAGATATTTTGAATTTTTTGAACCATAATATAGAATATTTTCAGCACCTCCTTTTTCTGCCACAAAAAGTTGCATTCTGGTATTAGCTATGCTTCTTAAGAATTCGAAAAAACCGAGGAAATTACTTTTCCCCGCACCGTTTTCACCTATCAGAATATTAATCGGACGTAAATCCAAATCCAACTTTCGGATAGATTTATAGTTTTCTATTTGTATATTCTTTATCATATTCATCCTCGTCTTATATGCAAAAGTAGCATTTTTATCGATTATCATAGCCAGTATGATTGGAAATTAAACCCGTATTGCATTTGGATAAACTCAGTTCGTAACCCATCCGAAGCCTATTTGAGGGGCTTTTTCGGGTATATATATCCGCTTGGGAAACGGATATGGATCGGACATGAAGCGGATATGGATCGGACAAAATACGGATGTAACCCCTAAGCATGCGTATGGAATAAAGGATACAATAGTAATATAGCAAGATGAAGCATTTAATCTTTCCGCCTTTCCTCAAAGAGGACGACAAAATAGTAATCCTTTCCCCTTCGGGAAAGATTGACAAAAAGTTGATCAGCGGAAACAGGATTTTCAGGAAGCGCTAGATGATAAGGATACAGCGACAATTCTTTGTACCCTGTTAGTAAAAGATTTGTTGTTCGGCAGATTACCGGACTACAAGATTGACGCCCATAAATTGAATCACCGAGGAAAAAGTGAAGGTATCCTGTGGGGCTGTAATCTTTCCGTCTTCTATTGACTTCGGGGTACTCATTATGATATTCCTCCGGTAGAATTACGATTTATTTAATAAAATACCCAACAAATACACATAAACAGCGTTGAAAATCTTATTTTTGAAGCCGGATTAATGAATATACACTTCGCATGAAAAAGAACATTATGTCTATTTTAACCGTCATTTGTTTACTCTTCCTCACTGTCTGCGATGGAAATGGGAATAAAACCAATAACACGGAAGTCACTGGGAAAAGTGTGAATGTCCCAGCCTTTGAAGCCGACAGCACTTATATTTACATCCAAAAACAGAATATCATCCCACATTCTGATTACTTCAGCTTTGCTCCAACCTTGCATACAGTTAACGACAACATGGATGCTATTGACAAATTGACGCTCAAAGCCGTTGGGCAAACAGTTTTGGAGGTGATTTATAACGAGAAATAGCATGACGATAGACAAAACACAAGAGGAGGTAATCGCTGAATTCAGCGACTTTGAAGATTGGATGGATCGTTACCAACTGCTGATCGATTTAGGAAACGAACAAGCTCCGTTGGACGAAAAATATAAAACCGAGCAAAACCTGATAGAAGGTTGTCAAAGCCGGGTATGGCTACAAGCCGATGAAACAGATGGTAAACTTGTTTTCCAAGCCGAAAGCGACGCACTAATCGTAAAAGGAATTGTCGCACTATTAATTAAGGTACTCTCCAACCACACTCCAGACGAAATACTAACTGCCAATCTTTATTTTATTGACCGGATCGGATTAAAAGAGCACTTGTCGCCCACGCGTAGCAACGGCCTGCTTGCCATGATCAAACAAATCAAGTTATATGCTTTGGCCTTTAAGGCGAAATCATGAGATCTCAAACATCCTGCTGCGGGCAAGCATACAGGCACCCACGATACCGGCTTTCTCTTTCAATTTAGAAGTCTTAATGACAGAATCCTTATTGACCAGATTCAAGGAATACTTACGAATAGCTGTTTTTATCGGTTGGGTAATATAATCTTCAGTTAGCGACAACGTCCCTCCGATAATCACAAGTTCCGGATTAAAAATATTAATTAGTCCGGCAATCTGTTTGCCAAGCTTCTGACCGATCTCTTCCACAATCTCAATACAGAGAATATCCTCTTTATTCACTGCAACAATAACGTCATCCAAGGTAACCAGCTCATTCGCTTTAATTTGTTTCGATAAAATCGAACTTTCCCCGTTACGAACCCGCTGATGAACGATATGGTATAATGCCGATCCGGAAGCTTCAGTTTCCAAGCACCCTTTCTTTCCACAATGACACATAATCTCGTTATCAAAAGTGCTTACATGCCCAAATTCTCCGGAGAATCCGGATTTTCCGGCATAAATTTTACCATCAATAATTACACCAAGCCCCAAGCCCCAACTTACATTAATAAACAAAACATCTTTTTCTCCGACAACGCATCCTTTCATAAATTCACCATAAGCCATTGCCCGGGTATCATTATCAATAGTCACTTTATAGCCCAAACGTTCAGTCAACACCTCAGCCAAAGGACGCTCTTCAAAGTTAAAATGGCTAAAACTATATCCGGAATCAGGATTTACTCTTCCTGAAATATTTACATTTATGTTTAGTATCTTACTCTTATTGACTTTGGAAGTTGAAATAAAATGTTGTACAAAACGGCAAATCTCGTTCAATCCGGCAATGGAGTTTTCAAAATTATAAGGAATGTCCATTTTAAGTTCCAACACATCTCCTTTGAAATTCATCAGCCCTATATTGATAGCAAACTTCTTAATATCAACTCCAATGAAATATCCGGAATCGGGATTTAGACCATACAAGTTTGGATGCCGCCCACCATTTGTTTCCAACTTACCATAATCATTAATATATCCTTCTTCACACATTTCACTCACAAGTTTTGTGACAGTAGGAACACTTAAGTCCAATTCTTTTGATAACTCTGCAATCGTCGAACTACCATTATATATATAATGTGTTATGATCTTCTTTTTTATCAAGGCATTCTTTGAACCTATTTCTATTTCTTTCAGTAGTTGTCCATTCATGGCAATTCTTATTTTATTTACCTGTTGTGCATTTAGCAAATATTCATTTTAATACAAATTCAGAGTTATAAAACATATACTCGGCAGTCAGATTTAGCGCAACCAAGTCCAAATCAGATAATTTTGGTTGCCTGATTTGCTTGAAACTTGTGATATGGGAACAAATGTTTATCAATTCTTTGAGAATAAATTCGTAATTTCGGGTCAGATTGTTCATTATATCTAATCGTTTGTGGAGCAATTAAATATACGACTTTTTGTCAAATGAACAATCTATCTTCTGCTTTTTTCTAAATGCACAACAGGTTTTATTTGTACAAAAATAAGAAATAATAATAAATACCTTTATTTATATCATTAATTTCTATTATTTATATGATTACTCAAAGCATTTAGCTCATTTCATTAAATAAATCAATTATATTTAATAAATAATTTAAATAATTATTGCTAATTAAATAAATATATTTACATTTGTATCGTTATATATAAAATATAAGTAATCTTAATATATATTATATGAAACACGTTGCTCATGCGATAATACTTTTAGCTACTATTCTACTTTGCTCATGCGACAATGATAAACAGGTCATTGATATAGCTGTAATAGGTGGTGGAGCAAGTGGAGTTCCGGCTGGAGTTCAATCAGCGAGAATGGGAATGAAAACAATCCTGATCGAAGAGACAGAATGGCTGGGTGGAATGCTCACCGGTGCAGGTGTAAGTGCAACAGACGGAAATCATAATTTACCGGCAGGAATGTGGGGCGAGTTCAGGGATAGCCTTAGTAATTATTACAGTGGGCTTGATTCGCTTCGTACCGGTTGGGTCAGTAACACCCTGTTCGAACCGTCAGTTGGGAACAAGATACTGAACAACATCACTCAAAAAGAGAAGAACTTAACCGTACTCACAAGAACAACGATTAAAAATATTATCCGGAACGATGAATATTGGCAAATAGAAATTGAAGACTCCGCTCACAAGAAGCAAGTGATCAAAGCCAAAATCGTGATTGATGCAACAGAACTCGGAGACGTAGCAAAACTTTGCGGGGCTTCATACGATATAGGAATGGAAAGCAAAGAGGTTACAGGAGAAGATATTGCTCCACAACAAGCCAATCACATCATACAAGACTTAACCTATGTAGCCGTACTTAAAGATTACAAAAAAGAGATTACAATAGAAAAGCCGGAAGGATATAATCCGGATTTATTCGCATGTGCGTGTGACAACCCTCTTTGTATTTCTCCCAAAGAGCCTGATAGAGTTTGGTCAAAAGACAAAATGATTACTTATGGGAAACTTCCCCAGAATAAGTACATGATAAATTGGCCGATAGAGGGGAACGATTATTATGTGAACATTATTGAAATGACTCCCCAGGATCGCCAAATAACCTTGCAAAAAGCGAAAGATCATACGCTTTGTTTTGTTTACTTTATCCAGCATGAATTGGGATATAACACATTCGGATTGGCTGACGATGAATTTCCGACAAAAGATAAACTACCTTTAATTCCATATTATCGGGAGTCCCGTCGTATACACGGATTAGTCCGGTTTACATTAAACCATATAACAAAACCTTATGAACAAAAGGATAAACTATATCGCACCTGCATTGCCGTTGGTGATTATCCGGTAGACCATCACCACAATCAATACAAAGGAGACGAAGAGTTACCCAATCTTTATTTTTATCCCATCCCTTCATACGGTTTACCTTTAGGAACTCTCATTCCCAAAGATGTGGAAGAGCTCATTGTTGCAGAAAAATCAATATCAGTTTCCAATATTGTTAACGGAACAACCCGATTACAACCGGTTGTTATGCAAATCGGACAAGCCGCAGGTATTCTTGCCACCCTTGCCATAAAGAGTGATATACGGATAAAAGATGTTTCCGTCAGAGCTGTACAAGAACAAATGTTAAATGCCAAAGGATACCTTCTTCCTTACTTAGATGTTCCGGTAAATGATCCTATTTTTCAACCGTTACAAAGAATTGGTTCTACAGGGATCATGCGGGGAGTGGGGAAAAATGTCGGTTGGTCTAATCAAACCTGGTTTCGGAAAGACTCTCCGCTCTTATTTTCGGAGCTAGCAGGCATCACCGAAATCTATCCTTCCATTGAGAAAAGGTCTTTTACCAAAGAGCAGCCAATGACAATAAAAGAGTCAATCAACTTAATTGAGCAAATCAGGGAAAAAGAACATTCCCCAATTATAGAGATAACCAATGAGCAGGTAAAAGAGGTCTGGCAAAAATATAAACTAACCGACTTCAATATAGAACGAGCTATTTTACGTGGAGAGATGGCGGTGTTAATTGATCGTTTCTTAGATCCTTTCCATACCAAAGAGATAGACATAACAGGAGCATATATCAAAAAATAAACAGAAAATGATTACACAAATCTACAACAAAGGATTAGTCGTCCTTTTCATCCTAACTGTCACACTTCAATTCAATAGTATTGAAGTTAAAGGACAGACTACCTACTACGATGCATCAGCTTTTCCTATTCTTGGAAAAGCGATTCCAAATGAAACAGAGACTCGCTATGAAAGATTGCCATCCTCATTGAAAGGTAAAATACGTGAGCCATTATGGAACTTGGGTAAAAATAGCGCCGGTTTGGCTATCCGATTTCGTTCAAATACAACCTCCATTTCTATCAAATGGGAATTGCCCGTCTACCAAAGCCTAAATCACATGACAGTTACAGGAATAAACGGATTAGACCTTTATTGTTTGGAAAACGGAAAATGGCTATTTGTCGGAAGCGCTCGTCCACAACAAAAAACAGACAACACAGCAACAGTGATCAGCAATATGATAAAGACTGACCGGGAATATCTGCTCTATCTACCTTTGTATAATGCTATTTCAACCATTTTCATTGGAATAGATTCACAATCCGAATTATCACAACCACAAATACAATCCCCTGTAAGGGATAAACCTTTGGTTTTCTATGGCACTAGTATCCTACAAGGCGGATGTGCTTCACGTCCCGGGATGGCACATACCAACATTTTATCCCGGTGGCTCAATCGTGAAATCGTGAACTTAGGGTTTAGCGGTAACGGGCAATTAGACCTGGAGATAGCCGAAGTAATAAGTAAAGTCGATGCAAGTGTGTTTATTCTTGATTTTGTGCCAAATGCCACTGTGGAACAGATGACGGAACGTACAAAAAGATTCTACCGGATCATTCGGGACAAGCATCCCCAAACTCCTATTGTGTTTATCGAAGACCCGGAGTTTACGCATATTCATTTCGATCAGAAGATAGCTCATGAAGTTAAATTTAAGAATGAAACTATTAATAAAATATTCAACGCTCTTAAAGAGTCCGGTGAACGGAATATCTACTTAATAAGTTCAAAAGGGATGATAGGAAATGATGGGGAAGCAACAGTAGACGGGATTCATTTTACAGATTTAGGATTTATGCGATATGCGGAATTTCTTTATCCAACAATAGATAGGTTATTAAACAAGTAACATAATATGAGAACAAATAGTCGAAGAGATTTTTTGAAAAAAGCAGCATTGGCCGGGGCATCTACAGTGATCGCTCCCTCATTGCTAAATGCAAAAGAGAAACAACCGGATAATCTATTTTATAATGAATCCGGGCGAGGTGAAAATAAATTAATTGTGCCTAAAAACAATGGAATAAAGATTACCGGCACATTCTTAGACGAAATATCCCATGACATTCCACATCAAAACTGGGGTGAAAAAGAGTGGGATCAGGATTTCCAACACATGAAACATATCGGAATAGATACTGTCATCCTGATTCGTTCGGGATACCGGAAATTCATTACCTATCCTTCGACATACTTACTAAAGAAAGGATGTTATATGCCTTCCATGGACTTAGTAGATCTATTCCTCCGGTTGGCGGAGAGATATACTATGAAATTCTATTTCGGGCTATACGATTCCGGCAGGTATTGGGACACTCACGATCTATCATGGGAAATAGAAGACAATAAATATGTGATTGACGAGGTCTGGAAAATGTATGGAGAAAAATATAAAAGTTTCGGAGGTTGGTATATCAGTGGCGAGATTAGTCGTGCTACAAAAGGAGCAATCACCGCTTTCCACGCAATGGGAAAACAATGTAAGGATGTATCAGGAGGACTTCCTACCTTTATTTCTCCATGGATCGATGGGAAAAAGGCAATTGCAAACACGAGTAAACTAACCAAAGATGATGCCGTATCAGTTCAACAACATGAGAAAGAATGGAATGAAATCTTCGACGGAATACACGATGTGGTAGATGCCTGCGCGTTTCAGGATGGTCATATCGACTACGATGAATTGGACGCCTTCTTTGAAGTTAATAAAAAACTAGCGGATAAATACAGTATGCAATGCTGGACAAATGCCGAATCATTTGACCGCGACATGCCGATCCGGTTTTTCCCGATCAAGTTCGACAAACTGCGCATGAAATTGGAAGCAGCCAAGCGAGCCGGTTACGACAAAGCGATCACATTTGAATTCTCTCATTTTATAAGTCCTCAATCAGCCTATTTGCAAGCCGGACATTTATACAATAGATACAGAGAGTATTTTGAAATAAAATAGGAAGAATGAAATCACAAATAAATTTCGGTTATCTCATTTTCTTATCGGTCGTTGCTGCCGTAGGAGGATTTTTGTTCGGATATGACACAGCCGTTATCTCCGGCACAATCTCACAAGTAACAATACTATTCCAGCTTGACACGCTGCAACAGGGATGGTACGTAGGATGCGCATTGGTCGGTTCCATCGTCGGCGTTCTTATCGCTGGAGTATTGAATGATAGGTTGGGTCGCAAACTCACCATGATTTTTTCAGCCATACTTTTCACTACATCCGGAATAGGATGCGCCTTCAGTGGAAATCTTGAACAATTGGTTGTCTGGAGAATCGTTGGAGGAATAGGCATCGGCATCGTCTCCATCACTTCACCTTTATACATTTCCGAAATTTCGGTGGCTCAATTCCGGGGTAGACTCGTTTCCCTTTACCAATTGGCCGTGACCATCGGATTCTTAGGGGCATATCTGGTAAACTATCAACTGTTACAGTGGTCGCATAACATTACAGAGTTAACGATCCCCTGGTTCAATCGGTTATTCGTCACCGAAGTCTGGAGAGGAATGTTGGGAATGGAAGCCGTTCCGGCGCTTATATTTCTCATCATCATTTTCTTTATACCGGAAAGTCCGCGTTGGTTGATAGTAAAAAACAAAACCACTAAAGCAAGCTATATTTTCAATAAAATATACAACTCGGCAACTGAAGCAATTCATCAATTGAACGAAACAAAATCAGTCATCGGTTCCGAAACAAAGTCCGATTGGTCTATATTGCTTCGTCCGGGCATATTCAAGATTGTTGTTATAGGCGTTTGTATAGCTATACTGGGGCAATTCATGGGAGTAAACGCCGTGCTCTATTATGGGCCTTCCATTTTCGAGAACGCAGGTTTATCCAGCGGTGACTCTCTGTTCTATCAAGTCCTGGTTGGTCTGGTAAATGTATTAACCACCATCTTCGCTCTGCTCATCATAGATAAAGTGGGACGCAAAAACCTTGTTTATTACGGTGTCTCCGGAATGATCCTGTCATTACTGTTAATCGGCTGCTATTTCCTATTCGGCAATAGCATGGGAATACCCAACTTAATATTATTAATCTTATTCTTATTCTATGTATTCTGCTGTGCAGCCTCTATCAGTGCGGTCATCTGGGTTCTTTTATCCGAGATGTATCCTACTAAAATCAGGGGGTTAGCTATGTCTATTGCAGGATTTGCTCTTTGGGTAGGTACATACCTGATCGGACAATTAACCCCCTGGATGCTCCAAAGTCTTACCTCCGCTGGCACATTCTTTCTGTTCGCATTCATGTGTGTACCTTACATGCTTATTGTCTGGAAGCTTGTTCCTGAAACTGCCGGTAAGTCGCTTGAAGAAATTGAACGTTATTGGACAAAAAAGAAATAAACCGACCTTATTAAATATATAAATTATGAATCTTAAAGATTTAGCGAACCAGTACCAAAACGAACTTTTTAATAACATCCTTCCGTTCTGGCTGGAAAATTCACAGGACACTCGGTATGGTGGTTATTTTTCTTGCTTAGACAGGGAAGGAAAAGTGTTCGACACGGATAAATTTATTTGGATGCAAGGGCGTGAAGTATGGCTCTTCGCCATGTTATACAACAAAGTAGAGAAAAGAAAAGAGTGGCTTGATTGTGCAGTACAAGGTGGAGAATTCTTAAAGAAATACGGACATAATGGGAACTACAATTGGTATTTTTCCATTGATCGCGAAGGTAGGCCATTGGTTGAACCGTATAATATTTTTTCATACACGTTCGCTACCATAGCATTTGGGCAATTAAGCCTTGCAACCGGCAAACAAGAATATGCCGACATAGCAAAGAAAACCTTTGATATTATCCTTTCCAAAGTAGATAATCCCAAAGGAAAATGGAATAAAATTCATCCGGGCACACGAGATCTGAAAAACTTTGCGTTACCAATGATCCTTTGTAACCTGTCGTTGGAAATAGAACATTTATTGGATAAAGAGTATCTACAACAAACAATAAACACTTGTATTCATGAGATTATGGAAGTTTTCTACCGCCCGGAGTTGGGGGGAATCATTATAGAAAACGTCACCACCGACGAGAAGCTCTCGGATTCATTCGAAGGGAGAGTTATCAATCCGGGACATGCCATTGAAGCAATGTGGTTTATTATGGATTTGGGAGAACGGTTAAACCGTCCGGATTTAATTGAGAAAGCCAAAAACATTACATTAACTATGCTCGATTATGGTTGGGATAAAGAATATGGAGGAATCTTCTATTTTATGGATCACAAGGGATACCCACCTCAACAATTGGAATGGGATCAAAAACTCTGGTGGGTACATATTGAAACACTTATCTCGCTATTAAAAGGCTATCAGCTGACAGGTGACGCCAAATGTCTGGAATGGTTTGAAAAAACACATGAGTATGTCTGGATGCATTTCAAAGACCATCAATATCCCGAATGGTTTGGCTATTTGAATCGTCAGGGAGAAGTGCTGTTACCTTTGAAAGGCGGAAAATGGAAAGGATGCTTCCATGTTCCAAGAGGGCTATACCAATGCTGGAAAGTATTGGAAAGCTTACAATGACCCAATATATTTTACAATGCAAACTAATATTAATCAATTAAATTTATCTTATAATGGAACACTTAAAACCAAAAAGTAGGTTTCAGACAATAAGGATCTTACTATTCTTATTGTCAATATCTTTTGCGTATGCCACAGGTAGTTATGCTCAAAGCATAGTCACGGGGATTGTTTCCGATATTACCGGCGACCCGTTGTCTGGCGTTAGCGTAACCATAAAAGGCACAACAACTGGTATCACTACAGATGTAGCTGGTAAATATTCAATTAACGCCTCACCATCAAGCACTTTATCTTTTTCATTCCTCGGAATGACCAAACAAGAGATAAAAGTTAATGATCGCCGTATAATTGATATTACACTCTTAGAAGATGCTACCAATTTGGATGAGGTCGTAGTAATCGGCTATGGAACCCAGAAAAAAATCCACTTGACAGGATCTATTGCGGCTGTGTCAAATAAAGAAATAATGAAGACAACCGCAAGCAATATCACTCAGGCACTGGTAGGTAAACTTCCAGGATTGATAACCCAACAATCAACAGGTACTCCCGGAGCCGATGATGTCTCTATCCTGATACGTGGATACTCTTCTTTTAACGATGCAGGAACCGTACTTGTGCTGGTAGATGGAATAGAACGACCGATGTGGCGTATAGACCCTAACGATGTAGAATCAGTAACCATACTGAAAGATGCAGCATCCTGTGCCGTATATGGAATAAAGGGTACTAATGGTGTTATTTTAGTTACAACCAAACGAGGATCGGTAGGGAAACCAAATATCAGCTACAAAGGCAGTCTTACCTTCTCTCACCTGACAGCACTTCCTAAATTCATGGATGGAACCCAGTATATGCAATACTACAATGTAGCTCGTGGACTTGATGGCTTGACTCCTTACTTTACTGATGAGGAGATTGCATTGACAACAAATGGAGATCCTACTGACGGATACGAAAACACCAACTGGCTAGAACCATTGTACCAGACTACCATTATGCATCAACATAACCTATCTGTTACCGGAGGAAATGATAATGCCAAGTATTATATAAGTGGAGGATTTCTCAGACAGAACGGATTTATAGAAGGCCATAAAATGGAACGAGGAAATGTGCGGTCAAACATTGATATAAAGGCAACTAAGGATATAGCTGTATCACTGAATCTTGCTGCACGTGTCGATGATGCCTATCAGCCGGGAGGAGATTCTTATGCCAATCAAGCCTACAACAATGTTGTTGGTGTATTGCAATATGCAGCTCCTTTTGTTCCTTTAGAATATAATGGCTATCCAACTTCCGGTTACCGAGGCGGTTCAAACCCGCTTTATGCAGCAAATAATTCCGGGTTCGACAAGAGTAAAACTATGAAAATAGAAACCCTGGCAAAATTAGAATATTCTGCCCCATTCCTGAAGGGACTGAAAGCCTCTATGTCTGCCAGTTGGGACTGGCAAGACCAAGATTCTAAAAAGTTTGCTTACGCATACAAAGTAATGCGATATGATCATCAAAGCAAATCTTATAAACTTGAGAATTGCCAGAACCTATTGGAAAAGGGCAGTATGTTTATAGGTGACACCAAGCAACAACAAATAGTTCTCCGCCCATCTATCTTCTATTCAAATGTTTTTGGAGTTCATAACGTAGGAGCCTTGTTGTTGTATGAACAAACTCGTTTTACCAGTAACTTATTGACAGCAGCCCGTACCGATTTCCCTTTATTTGATTTACCTGATTTGAATTTTGGTAATACAATTAATACAAGTTCCGGCAATAGCGGATCATCTGATGAGAGTGCTTATGCCGGTTATATAGGGCGTTTTAACTATGCTTACGATAACAAATATCTGGCTGAAGTATCTTTCCGTTACGACGGGTCGTACAACTTTCACAAAGATCATCGTTGGGGCTTTTTCCCTTCCCTCTCGTTGAGTTGGGTAGCTTCCGAAGAAAACTTTTTCAAAGAAATGTTCCCGAAAATTGACCGTCTTAAATTAAGAGGTTCCATTGGTTTGGTAGGAAGCGACAATGTTGGCAAATATCTATATCTCAAAGCTTATCAATGGCAAAACAACAATGTAGCCTTTGGCAGCACACCTACAGCACAGAACACACTATATAATAGCGTTTCATACCCTTGGGAAGACCTGACTTGGCAGAAAAGCCGTACTATAAATGGAGGTTTTGAATTGACGGCATGGAACGGATTGCTTGGTGTGGAGTTCGACGCATTCTACAAATACACCTACGACATCCTGCAAACTACTTCTGCGGCCTATCCACCGTCACTTGGAGGCCATTTCCCTACAATGGAAAACTCTGGTACGGTCGACAGCAAAGGAATTGAATTGGTGCTGAAACATACCAATCGCATTGGAAAAGCAACTTATAATTTAAATGGAAACTTATCGTACGCGAAAAATCGTATCCTCAGTAAAATAGAAAGTGATAATATATTACCTTGGCAAAGTGTGTTGGGCACTTCTGTAGGTTCCATATGGGGGCTGAAATCGAATGGGTTATTCCAGACCCAAGAAGAACTTGATAACGCTCCTGCCCCCATTGAATCCACTCCAAGGTTAGGAGATATTCGCTATGTCGACATCAATGGAGACGGCAAAATAACTCAGGATGATTTTGTGAAAATTGGCAGAAATACACGCCCTGAAATGATGTTTGCCTTTATGGCTGATGCTGCATTGAACGGATTTGACCTTTCTATCCAGCTACAAGGAGCTGCCCTTTGTGATAGGTTCCTGCAAGGAAGATGGAATAATGGGGCTACGGACATGACTCCGCTATCACGCCCATGGTATGGTAATTGGGATAACGCTCCGCTTTACTTAGTAGAAAACAGCTGGCGTCCTGACAATACTAATGCTGAATATCCGCGTCTTTCCACTACATATACCAACAACAATGCTCAACTTTCCGACTTATGGAAAAGAGATGGGGCTTATTTACGTTTGAAAAATGTCGTCATAGGTTATACTTTTCCTAAGAAATGGATCAACAAGAGCGGTTTTAGCAATCTAAGAATCTACGCATCCGGAAACAATCTGTTGACTTTAACCGAATTTAAATACCTTGATCCGGAAGCAGGAAGTGTAATACAAGGTTACTACCCTCAACAGCGTACATTGAGCTTCGGTATAGATATCTCTTTCTAATCTGATATAAAACATAAATAATAATAATATGAAGAAATTTATTATAGGCATAACAGTATTTCTGCTTGCAATACAATCGTGCGATGTCCTTGATGTAGATCCCCGCCAAAAATACAGCGAAACAACGACCTACGTTTCGATAAAAAATCTGGACCTATACGTAAAAGGTTTTTACGGTATCTTCTATGCTAATTCCGACATCAATGTAAGTAGTTCTTGCTTGATGGACGATGGAGCTACAGATTTAGTTAAATACTCGTGGTATAATGTAACCGGAGGTGCGATGAACAAGTTTTTTTACCAAACAAATTACGTGACTCCGGAAAGCAACTTCCGATCTAATTGGGATGATTTATACACTCGTATCCGGCAGTTGAATGAATATTTCTATGACCTCGGTCAAGGGCGTGCTAATGGTCTAGATAAAGAGCTATTGGCAATCCGCACTGCCGAAGTTCGTTTTATGCGTGCATTTGCCTATCAGGAATTAGTAATTCGCCACGGTGGTGTTATACTACGTATTGACGAAGATCAGATAGACGATCAGAATCAGAGGTCCAAGGCTCGTTCTTCCGAAGCCGACTGCTGGAATTTTATTGTCAATGAGTATGAGAAAGCAGCCCAAGGTTTACCTAAGGAATGGAAAGATTCAGCTGAAGGAAATAACGTGGGAAGGCTAACCAAGGGTGCAGCTTATGGAATGAAAGCCCGTGCCGCTCTTTATGCCAAACGCTGGCAAGATGCCATCGATGCTTGCGATGAAGTAGAAAAATTAGCTACCGAGGGTTACTATCAGTTGTTGCCCGGTACCACTCAAGCAGACTATCTGAAAATATTCACGACGAATAATAATAAGGAATTAATACTTCCTGTGTATTATCAGAAAGAGAAAAAACAACACAGCTATGATCTCTATTTCTGTCCCCCGTACGATCATGTGGCGATCGGAATTCCTGATCAGATCGGAACTGCAGCAGCACCAACTGATGAGTACGCCTCTTCATTTGATATTAATGTCAGCGGTGCATGGCAAGCATTCAATTGGAATAACTTGAGCACTTACACTAGTGGTCCATGGGCAAGTCGCGACCCACGTTTTTATTCATCCATTCTTTACAATGGAGCCACTTGGAAAGGGCGTACTCTTGAACTTTACAAGGATGGGAACGACGGGTATATGGATTTTACGACAGCATCGTCTCAAGACAATGTGCATAAATCTACGACAGGTTATTTGTTCCGCAAATTCATGAAGAACGATGTTAGTATAAATTTCACCAGCATACTTAGCGATCAATATTGGATTGAAATGCGTTATGCCGAAATAATCCTTATACGTTCGGAGGCTTACGCTCGTCTGAATAATTTCGGGAAAGCTTATGAAAACCTTAGGACAATCCGTAGCCGCGTAGGTCTACCCGACTTGACACAACAAAATTCATGGGATAACTATTTGAAAGACTTGTCTAAAGAGCGTATTTGTGAATTAGGATTGGAAGGGCATCGGTATTTCGACCTCATCCGCTGGGAAATTGCAGTGCAAACGCTCAACAATTCGCGTCTGCATGGTATCAAAATAGGGCAATCAGGTAGCAATTTTACATATACCCGTGTAGAATGTGACACGCAAGATCGTTATTTCCCCCAAAAATATACTATCTTCCCGATTCCTTATACAGAAATCAAGAATAATACACTTTGTGAACAAAACGAATTGTGGAAGTAATGTTGTTTAATCTTTAATTGAAAAATTATGAAAATAAATTATTTATTACTTGTATTATTAGCTTCCATGATAGCTATTACGAGTTGTCAGGATCCGGATGATTTGATTAAGACCGATAGTGAAAACGCCTTGAGCATTAAAGGAAGTCTTGTATCAAATGCAACAATAAATTATGATGCAATAATTGACGATGCAAACGGAATTGTCACGGTACAGGTTCCATACTATATTTCCGATACGGAAAAAATTCAAGGTGACCTAACGCAGATGAAGCTGCAAGCCGCTCTGCCCGTAGGATCGCAATTTCAACCAAGTATTTCCGGTATCCACGATTTGGTAGCGGGTATTCAATCTACATTAGTAAACGAAGATGGAACTAGAACAACATATACAATCAAAGCTGTATATGTAAAGTCTCCGTTAGCTAAAGTAACAAAAGCCGAGTTAACAGATTATGAACGTGCAACAATCCGCATAGTTGAACCGGAAACAGAAGGAGGTACAGGGAAAATTATTGTTTACAAAACCTCCTCGGCTATTGATGTAGCCTTGAAGTCTGCGACATTAGCAATATCTCCATGGGCTACCATCGAATCGTCAGCTATGAATCCGACAACCGGTATTATTGATTTAAGTGGACAACCTGCGATTACGATCACTGCTCAAAATGGAACAGACAAAACGATCTATCAGGCGAGTGTTGAACTTCCTGATCTATTAGCTCAGGGAGTAGGTTATACAGCTTCATTATTTGGTTTCCAAATCTATACAGATGATGCACACGGATTCGAAGCTGGAGCTAACCGCACAATGGCTGTCATTGGTGACTATTTGATTATCAGCAACAGTTCCGATTACACCAAAATGATTGTGATGAACCGTTACAACGGTAAGGTGCTTGAAGTAAAAGTCAATACCACAGGCATTGACGCTGGCCGTTCAATTCATGCCATTACGAGTGATGATACTGGTCATCTAGTAGCCATGGCTTATACTAGCACTTTAGATAATGCCGTCACCAATCCAAGCGTTCGTGCATGGGTTTGGGATAAAGGTATTGAGAGTGCACCCAAGAGTATTGTTTATGCAGACATCAACGGTAGTACGTTTGCAAGTGCGCCGATGGGTATTAATAGTGTTACCAAGTTAGACCTTGGTCGCACGATCTGTGTCAAGGGTGACTTAACTTCAGGTGATGCGATAATCGCAACGTCAAGCAAAAGCGTTCCACGTCCGGTCTTTCTTATGTTCAAAAACGGAACAATGCAGGGAAAAGCTTATATAGAATGGAGTGGAGGCCAAGTTTCGATGTGGAACGCAACCAAGATCATTCCAATAACCAATACCTCACCATTAGGATATATTTGGGCAACTGCTAACTTCCGTCAAGGCGTTCATTATACCCCTGTTGGAACCGGCGGCACACGCGCAATCGAATTCTCACTTCCTGCATCACATTGGTGGGCAGGTAGTGGTCCAGCTGCGTATGACAAGAATGTTCGAGGAATAGATTATATTGAGTTCAATGGCACATACTTGCTCGGTGTTCAGAATGGTTGGACAAGCAATACTGTTTGGTATCACCGCTTATATGTATCCAACATCACCAGTAGCCCTGGTGCTTCGTCAATGGCTAATGGTTTCATCTTCGATTCGCGCGAGGGGAATTCTTCCGGAACGGGCCAAATTCCCGGAACGGGCTACGCTGTAACCGGTATGACTTCTTCTGCTTCGTTCGTATCAGGTAAACAAGTACTTGGTCAAAACGCCGATGAAACGGGAGATGTTGTATTCGGAGCAAGCCCCGATGGCAATGCCGTTCAAATCTACATGCTGACGACAGATCAAGGTCTCTTTGCTTATGAGATAACTAAGTTTGATTTGTAGCAAGAGATTTTATATAAGGGATTGTGCGCATGTTATGCGCACAATCCCTTGTTCTATTTCAAATAAAGTTGGATATAAATGAAACAATTACTCACAACATTAACGATAGTATACATAAGTTCCATTATAAATCTGTCGGCTCAAGAGCAAATACGGGTTATTCCTTATCCGGCTAATGTCACCTTGCAAACGAAAACGAGCAATTTGAAATCCGGACAAAAAATTAATTATACCGATTCTGCATTGAGACAGGAAGCCTCTTTCTTAAAACAACGTTTGGCAGATATGAACTATCAAATGGAAGAAAATCAGGGCAAGAAAATTACAAAGGGAATTAGTCTGCTACTGGATAATACACTAAAAAACAGGGAAGCCTATGTGCTCACTGTCAAATCCAATCAAATTATAATAAAAGGAGGCAGTTCTGCAGGTGTTTTCTATGGTATCCAGACATTATTACAAATATTAACTAATGGTGATTTAAGATGTGGGGAGATTAGAGACGCACCGCGTTACGAATGGAGAGGTTATATGCTCGACGAGGCACGGCATTTCTCCGGTGAAAAACGGGTAAAACAGCTGCTTGACCTCATGGCTTATTATAAAATGAATCGTTTTCACTGGCATCTGACCGATGCTCAAGGATGGCGAATTGAAATAAAACAATACCCTAAGCTGGCTACCGTCGGAGGAGAGGGTTGCCACAGTGACCCGGACACACCGGCGTTGTATTATACACAAGAACAAATTCGCGACATTGTAACTTATGCCAAAGTACGTCATATCGAGATTATCCCCGAAATTGATATGCCCGGACATGCTACGGCCGCTAACAAAGCATATCCCGAATATTCCGGTGGAGGGACAAAAGAACATCCAGAGTTTACTTTTAATGTAGGAAAAGAAAGAACTTATACTTATCTATCCAACATATTGAAAGAAGTTGCATATCTATTTCCTTCTCCATATATGCACATTGGAGGCGATGAAGTCGCGTATGGCAGTCAGGCATGGGAGACAGACCCATCTGTGCAGGATTTGATGAAACGTAAGGGGCTGAAAACCGTAAAAGAGGCTGAACGCTACTTTATGCACCAGATGACGAATACGGTACGTTCACTGGGGAAAACGTTGGTTGGCTGGGATGAATTGCTTGACCTAAACGTGAAACGTACAAACACCATAATTATGTGGTGGAGACATGATAAACCGGAGTATTTACGAAGTTCTCTGGCCAAAGAATACGCAACAATTATGTGTCCTCGCAAACCTCTTTATTTTGATTTTGTGCAATACGATGGACATCAATGGGGGAGAATCTGGGACGGTTTCTGTCCATTGGAAGATGTATATGCTTTTCCTGATAAATGGTTTGCCGAATGGGGAGTATCAGCAGCTGATCTTTCGTATGTCAAAGGAATACAGGCAAATGCATGGACTGAACTGATGCATACTAAAGAACGGGTAGATTTTATGACATTTCCTCGTTTATGCGCCTTAGCAGAATCGGCGTGGTCTGAGCCGACAGTTAAGAATTATGGCAAATTCCAATCCCGCCTCGAAGATGCATTCACGCTATTTGACAAATTAAATATCTATTATTTTGATTATCGCGATCTAACGCATCATCCCGAACCAGTCGGACCTATCATAAAGAAGAAATGAATCATCGTGACTAAATTTAGTAAAACATAAAAGATGAATAGAATACACTATATATACTGGCATTTACTCGTTTTACTTTTGGTCTTATTTATTCCCCAATACAGTATAGCGGATGAGAGAGAACAGAAAGATGATATCATCATTGAGAATACAGACATGCGGTTGATTATCGGCAAGGAAGGGAAAGCTCGCAGCCTAATACATAAAGCTACGGGGGAAGAATGCCTGACACTGGGTACAGATGTCCCTCTATGTGCAATTACCCAATACCGTCCCTACGACAATGAAAACTTTCTAATGTTTCCGGCAAAACCCCGTGTATTCCCTTCCAACAAGATTGAAAGGCATGGCAATGAGTTACACGTAGAGTTTCAGGATACATACGACATAGTCGTTATAGAATTGAAGATTACAGATTACTACATAGGTTTCAGTTTGAAGCAGATTGATTACAGAATTGAAGATTTTGGTGTAAAACGAAAGACCGAAATCGATGAAATAGCTCTCCTGCAATTACCGGTAAAAAAACGTGAAAATTTTGGCGAATGGCTCAATGTAACATGGGACGAACAGGTGGCAGTCAACGTATTGGGTACTCACGCAACTACCCGCATCGATGCATTTCAGTACAAAGACTATATGACCATGTATGCAGGACTCGATTTTAAGGTGAAATTGTTTAATTCCGGTGCTGCGCTTATTACAACATCCAAAGAAAAACTGCTTATTTGCATCAATAAGGTTGAGCGTGATTATGGTATGCCTTTAGGAGTAGAAAGTCGCCAAAATAAAGAATACAAGTATTCTTACTATGAACTGCGCGACGTTACTACCCAAAACATAGATGAACATATAGAGTATGCTAAAAAGGGCGGTTTCAAATCTGTCGTTGTTTATTATGTCGATTTTGCTAAGGCTTGTGGGCATTATGAATGGAAAGACAAATACCCGAACGGGATGAAAGATTTACAGGAGATTACCGGTAAAATCAAAGCAGCCGGCATGATACCAGGCATCCATATTCACTATTCAAAAATAGCAGTAAACGACCCATACATCAATAATGGAATTCCGGATTCCCGTACAAATCATGTTCGAGAGTTCATCCTTTCTGAGCCATTGAATGCTACAAGTACGACTATTACAGTAGAAGGAAGTCTAGAAGATGTACGCATGGAGAAAGGACGGCGTCTGCTACATATAGATAATGAACTCATCACTTATGAAGGCTACACCACTGAACCTCCGTATCAGTTTACAGGATGTACACGCAGTGTATTCAATTCTAAAGCTGCTTCACACAACAAAGGGCAGTATTTCAGATTATTGGATGTAGACGACTGGCCCCTGTTTATCCGCATTAACCAAAATACAAGTATTCAAAAAGAGATTGCCGAACGCATAGGGAAAATATACAACGAGGCAGGTTTTCGATTTGTCTATTTTGATGGTGCCGAGGATGTGCCAATGCCTTACTGGTACAATGTATCTCGTTCGCAAATGGTGGTATATAACGAAATGAAACCAGCACCGCTGTTTGCCGAAGGTGCATTGAAATCTCATTATGGATGGCATATATTAAGCCGTGGAAACGCTTTTGATACATTTCCACCGGAACGCATCCGTCCAGCTATGAAGAAGTACACTCTTCGATGTGCCGAACAGATCGCCAAAGATTTTACTTCTGTCAATTTTGGATGGGTCAATTATTTAGCCCCTGATGAGAAAACAATTGGCACACAACCAAGTATGTACGAATACATTTGTAGTAAAGCTGTAGCATGGGATTCTCCCATATCATTGGTAGGCAACTTGGAAGATTTGAGGGAACATCCCCGTACAGAGGATAATCTGCACGTCATCAAGATGTGGGAGGAGGCAAAATTGCAAGGAGCTATTACAGAACAACAAAAGGAAATGCTTAAAAATCCGAATCAGGAATACATTCTACTGAAGGATAAGAAAGGAAAATATAACTTGTATCCTTATCAACAAATTACAACTGATGAGGAAAAACCAATCCAGGCATTTATTTTCCAAAGAGAAGGAAAAACTTGTATAGTATATTGGCACATGACCGGATCAGGAAAACTAGCTCTGAATATAGAAAAAAGCAAATTGATGTTGACGAATGAGAATGGCAAAAAAATATCTTTCCAATCAATTGGAGGGAAAAGTATTCTTCCTGCCGCAAATCGTTTATTTGTAGAAATAGACCTGTTTCAGGAACAAGCCGTGAAGCTATTCAAAGCAGGCATTGAACTTATTAAATAATAATTTATCTTATGAGAAGCATTATACTTGGTATTATCGGCACATTATGCTATCTGCAAAGTTTTGGTTCAACATCAGTTGCTGCAAAGATCGAAAACGAAAACTTTGTACTGAAAAACAAAAGTGTGGAACTGGTGTTTGCCAACGGAAAAGATTTTCTGTTTAAAGAATTCCGTATGGATGGAATAAATATATTATCATCAGCAGGTAGCACAACCTTTCCTTGGCAATTGATTTATAGAGGTCCTAACGGAGAGAACCCGACATTGCAACCTAAATGGGGAGAATATAAAGGTGGAGAAATACAAAAAGACAAAGACGCTTACACACTAATATTTACTTGGCAAATGGTAATAAATGCAGGCCCTACATGCCCGGTGCGTATGCTGGTCACCTTAGGTAAAGATGCCGAACTTCCCGAATGGCGCATCGAGGCCGAAATACCTGACGAATGGGTTATCACAGAATCCGAGTTTCCCCGCATTGCAGTGAACCGGCCGACAGGAGCCAAAGCTATTCTTCCTGTAGCATTCGGTACTGAATATGCTATCGGTATCGAAGGGCAGTTACAATCTCGTTACCCTTCTGCTACGGGGACTATGCAATTGGTGTTGATGTATCATAAGGGTGGAACAGTTTATTTATCTACCCAAGACAAAGGTGGTTCGGGTAAGATTTTCAGGATGAAAAGTGAAGGTGATAATTTGGTATTCATACAGAATGTAACCACTTCATACGGGTGGACACAGAACAAGAAATTTACATTGCCATGGCCAACTGTTATGGGCTTTACTAAAGAAGGATGGCAGGATGCCGTTGAAAGATGGTACCGCCCGTTTACTTTCGAAACACTGTGGGGAGCCAAAACAATCACCGAACGCTCTATTGCCGAATGGATTAAAAAAGCAGACTTATGGTTACGCCCAATGCATGTGAATGTAGAAACAATTGAAACTGTACGCAAAGCGATGAAGTATTTCGGAAAAGACGTCGGACTACATTGGTATTATTGGCACCAGCATTTGATGGACACTAAATATCCTGAATATCTCCCAGCCAAAGAGGGCTTTGCAGAAATGGTTAAAGAAACACGGGAGTTAGGTGGCTATGTTACCCCATACATCAACGGACGTTTATGGGATCCGGCCACAGAAATGTACAAAACCCACAACGGAAAAGATGCCTCTTGTCGTAAATCTGACGGAACGCTCTACACGGAGGTATACAGTTCCAAAGTATTGAATACAGTTACTTGTCCGTCTTCTTATATATGGCGGGATATATTAAAATCTCTCAACCAGCAGATATTGACCGAATTGAAAACAGACGGAGTGTATCTGGATCAGATAGGATGTGCAAACAGTGAGCCTTGTTATGCAACCAACCACGGGCATGCACCAGGTGGCGGCGACTGGTGGCATTTTGCTTATCGCAGTCTGTTGAACGAGATGCGTACCAACCTATATAAGGAAAATCAAGCTATGACAACGGAAGAGAATGCTGAATGTTACATAGACCTATTCGACATGATGTTGATAGTCAATTCCCCGCATAACAAGTATACCAAAATGGTTCCGCTATTTCCCATTATATACTCCGATCGCTGTATATATAGCGGATATACTTATATCCCTTGGCAAATAACAGACGGTTCGTTGAACTTTATAACTATGCGTAGCTTGTTATGGGGCTCTCAGTTAGGTTGGGCTGAACCGGATATTTTAATGCGTCCCGAATCGAAAAGAGAGGCGAAATTCTTGAAAAACCTGACAAATTTCCGCCGACAACATCACGATTTGTTTTTAGGCGGACGCTTCCTCAAAGAAATTATCCCGACCGGAGATAATCCTACGCAGGATATTCCCAATTATGAAACAACCCCGGTAATATTAGCTGCCGAATGGGTTAGTCTGTCAGGCGGGCATGCCTACCTTGTAGCGAACATGAGTGAACAAGACCATACAGTAACATTACCCAACCAAAAACAAGTGAATATAAAAGCTCTCGAAGCAATCAGAATACCGAAGTAATAGCGAAAAAAAAATAGATGTATATGATAAAGCAACTTATATTAGCAATATTTTGGGCAAGCGCATTCATCGCTTGCTCAAGTGATGACAACAATGGAAGTGAACAATCCGGCAGCGTAGATGCTCCTTCGAATATTACTGTAGAACGGCTGGGAGAAACGAACGTTCTTCTCCGTTGGACAGACAATAGCAACAATGAAACGGGTTTCAAAATCTTACAACGAAAAGCGGATACAAGTGAAAATAAAGAGATAGGTGAAGTAGCCGCAAATGTAACCGAATATACTATTGACCAAGGACTGGAAGAAGGAAATATCTATTACTTTGGAGTACAATCCTTTTCGAAGACAAACAGTTCCCGAGCTATCTATGTGCTCTATAGAATGGAAGTTCTTGGTGACATTCCAAACATCTCAATAATAGGGAATGTAACTGCAAATTCAGTTTGTATCAGCGCCTCTTATCAGGTGACCAATATAGCCGGACACAGCAATGTGAAGTACGGTTTATGCTGGAGTGCAGATGGAGCACCAACCATCAACAGTCAAATACAATATGGACCTGAACTTCCGACCGATGGAAGCGCGGTTTTGCAGGTTATTTCTAATGCACTTCTGGATTATGGCAAATTTTATAAAATAAGAGCTTTTCTGACAACATCTACAGGTACTTATTACAGTACCGAATCTACAGTTGCACTAGGTAATGAATATCAAAGCGTTCAGTTGACATGGAATAAATTAGCCAAAAGTACTCTTCCATCGGAAATAGAGCTTTACGAAACTGTAAGTTCTCTAAATGGCAAGAAATTCCATGCGTGGTATGCCATAGGAGACCTCTCTACCGGAAATGTTGAAGTACAAGTAAACGTACCAAGCTCAATTGCAACAATAGATGCCCAGTTGGCTTCTTTTAACGGAGATTGTTACTTGCTGGTCAACGGCGGCTATTTTTATAATTCCAGTCATACTGGCTTGGCTATCATTAATTCGGTGAAAACCGGATCAATCTCACCAGTACGCGGCTCTCTAAAAACTGCTGACGAAGAATACAACATCCTTTATTATATAACGAGAGGAATATTCGGCGTCAGCACATCCGGAAAACCGGACGTATACTGGGGTGGAACCGATGATTCCGGCAATCCATTCTATTTCGATCGCCCTTTGCCTTCTGTCAAAGGAGAAGCAAAATATGGAGTTATTAGTAATACAAATCCGACTGCAGCTATCAGTTGGAATCCAAAACATGCGTTGAGTGCAGGGCCGGTATTATTGAAAGAGGGTAAAATAACATTTGATTTTACAGAAACAACCAACGGCGCAGATTTTTATCTGAGTAATTACGAAATTATCCCATATGATATTTTTGGTCCATCCATAAGTCCGGATCGTACAGCAATCGGTCACAGGCAAGACGGTAAGGTGGTCATTTTTATCTGCGATGGCCGTATTACAGCAAGCGAAGGAGCTACCCTGACAGAACTGGCACAAATCATGAAAGGGCTAGGATGTGTCGGAGCCATCAATCTGGATGGAGGAGGTTCCACCGGAATGGTGGTCGGAAGCGAACATCTTAACGATATGACCGGAGGAAACCGTGCAGTAGTTTCAACCATCGGATTCTTCAAGAAAAAATAGATAAAGAACCTTATATATCGTACCATTTAACAGCTATTGATTGTGAAAAAATGTATCATACTTTCACTATGTCTTTGTTGCCTGTTTGCCTGTGGTGAAGATGAGGCTCGCCCTATTCCTACCTATCCGGGAACAGGCGATACGGATGATCTTACCACTGAATTATATGATTGGGAGAAAAATAGAAAAGAGATTATCGGTTCTACTGATATGGTCCTGCTTTATGGTGGAGGACACCACCGTAATCCTCATGAATGGGACAAAAGTCGACTGAATCCTTATGTGAAATATGTAGACACGGGAGGAACTTCCCACTGGATGTTCGATAGTTTCCTTTTCCTCGAAATCATGGATCAGGGAGAGATGGGAGCAAATAAAATGTTTGCAAACGGATATGGACTTGAGTCTGCCAACAAAACAGACTGGAATAACCTCATAAACTACTATTTTCAGTCTAACACCGGTATCGGAGCATTAGATGCCTCCATTGGCGAGGCTATATCAGTATTGGGAAGCCCGCAGCAAAAACGACAAATAGTCTTGTGTATTCCGGAACCAATCGTCTATCAACATCCGGGGCAATCTACTTCATCCACCAAATATTGGGGGATGGTAGACAACAAAACTCTCGACTTTCTGAATCCCAACGACCGGATTAAAGCCTGTCAATGGTATATTGATCAGGTGCGTGCAAAGTTCAACGAAAAAAAGTACCAACATGTCGAACTTGCCGGCTTCTATTGGATAGCCGAAAAAGCCACAGATACACGAACCATATTGAACAAGATAGCCACTTACCTAAACAAGATGAATTATAGTTTCAACTGGATTCCGTATTATGGAGCCGACGGGTACAACCAATGGAATTCGTTAGGGTTCAATTATGCCTATTTACAGCCCAATTATTTCTTCAACGAATCCGTTCCCGATTCGCGCCTGAGAGATGCTTGCCAGCAAGCACTTGACAACAATATGAACATGGAATTGGAATTTGACGACAATGCATTGGCTAGCAGAGGGAAATCGTACCGATTGAGAAACTATATGGATGTGTTTAAGGAGTATCGTATTTGGGAGAAAAAGCGATTGGCATATTATCAGGGGGGTGCTTCTCTCTTAGCATTAAAAAATTCCGGAAACACAGCCGATACTCAACTATATCACGAGTTTTGTACTTTCGTTATCAGTCGTCCGATCCGGTCTTCGCATTAATGTAAGTCACCGTAAACAATAATCATTGTATGAGTGAGATAAAATATTTACATATCATCGCCCTTCTCTTTTTATTCAGTTGCCAACGCAACGAACAAATCAACTCTCCTGCATTAGCTGAGATGTGTCAAAGGCTGTTTCCTCAACATACCCAATCTTTCCAATTTGAGCTACTGACCGATTCAACCGAAGTAGACCGTTTTACGTTAGCTTCTTCTGCTGATGGTAAAATATTGATTAAAGGAAACAATCAGAATTCGTTAGCTGTGGGTTTGAATCACTACCTGAAGAATTATTGCCATACTCATGTTTCTTGGTATGCGACAGATAAGGTAGAAATGCCGGAGCAACTGCCCGAAATCCCTGTATCGGTATCCATTCGTTCCAAATGCGATAACCGTTTTTTTCTGAATTACTGTACATTCGGATACACGATGCCTTATTGGAAGTGGGAAGATTGGGAACGGATGATCGACTGGATGGCACTCAATGGCGTAACAATGCCTCTGGCTATAACCGGACAGGAATTGGTTTGGTACAAAGTATGGACAAGCATGGGGATGAGCGATCAGCAGGTGCGTTCTTATTTTACAGGCCCTGCTCATCTGCCATGGCATAGAATGTCGAATGTAGACTATTGGCAGAGCCCATTACCACAATCCTGGCTCGACAATCAGGAAGCATTGCAAAAGAAAATCCTCGAAAGAGAACGGGGGTTTGACATGACACCGGTTTTGCCTGCATTTGCAGGGCATGTTCCTGCAGAGCTGAAAGATATACATCCAAACTCGAAGATTTCACAAATGAGCCAATGGGGAGGGTTTGACGAAAAATACCGTAGTCATTTTATCGATCCGGAGGATTCTCTGTATAGTGTGATTCAGCAATTATTTTTGGAAGAACAAACCAAACTTTACGGAACCGATCATATTTATGGTATCGACCCATTCAATGAAGTTGATTCACCGAATTGGAGTGAAGAATATCTCGCCAAAGTATCCGGCAAGATTTATGAATCCATTCACAAAGTAGACTCCCTAGCCCAATGGTTGCAGATGACATGGATGTTTTACTACGACAAGGAAAAATGGACACAGCCTCGTATACAATCGTTTCTAAATGCTGTGCCTGATAATAAACTGATCTTGCTTGATTACTACTGTGATCATACCGAAATATGGAGAAATACAGAACAATATTATGGAAAACCCTATATGTGGTGCTATTTAGGCAATTTCGGAGGAAATACGATGATGGTTGGAAATCTGGAGGACGTAGACTCCAAAATCAAACGTTTATTTACCGAAGGAGGGAATAATGTATATGGGCTGGGAGCAACCCTTGAAGGGTTTGACGTGAACCCGCTTATGTATGAGTTCGTTTTTGACCAGGCTTGGGATTATCCGCTTTCTACCGAGGAATGGGTAACTAAATGGGCAATGTGCAGAGGAGGAAATCAAAATACACATATATTAAAAGCTTGGGAGGATTTGCATCAAAAAATATATACTAAATATGCAACATGCGGACAAGCGGTACTAATGAATGCTCGTCCTAGACTGATAGGAACTCAAAGCTGGAATACCTATCCAGATATTCATTATGACAACAATGACCTATGGCAAATATGGAAAGAACTATTGAAAGCTCATGGGGTTAACAATGATCAATATCGATACGATATAGTTAATGTAGGAAGACAAGTGTTAGGTAATTTATTCTCTATATACAGAGACCAATTTACATCTTGTTACAATAAGAAAGATATAGCCGGAATAAAAAAATGGGGCGCTCTTATGGATAGCCTGTTACTCGATATGGACCGACTACTGTCTTGTGAAACAACCTTTTCCATAGGCAAATGGTTACAAGATGCCAGAGATTACGGCAAGACCCAACAAGAACAGGACTATTATGAAGAAAATGCCCGGTGTATTCTGACTGTTTGGGGACAAAAAGACACCCAACTTAACGACTATGCTAACCGGGGATGGGGAGGATTGACCCGAAGCTTTTATCGTGAACGGTGGAAACGTTTTACAGAAGATGTATTGGTTTCTGTTATCAATGGAAAAGAATTTGATGAAAAACAGTTTCATCAAAATATCACACAATTTGAGTACGAATGGACATTGCAAAAAGGAGACTTTCCGATTGTATCCGGAGAGAACCCTATTGAGGTAGCCAGTATCCTTATTTCCAAATACGATGCCCATTTCGAACGGCAGATTCAAGTTCCAACTGCTACAAATTAGAACAAAGATGCGTAAAATATTTTAAGAGGTGTTTGAAAGCGAGCTTTTCTCTCTCATCTTCTGTTTATTTTGTTCTGTACCGGCTTGATAAAACCATCCGTATATACCTCCAAGTCTGTCCCCTTGAGAATATATTGTCTGATTAAACCATTGGTATATTCATTCAACCTTTTTTCCTCAATTATATAAATCCAATATTTCATATTTACTAATTGAATTTTCACAAAGATTCCACTCAATTTCTAAAACGGGTATATTTTCATCCTCGTATTATTTGCAAAAGTAGCCTTTTTATCGGTTATCATAGCCGGTATGATTGAAAATTAAACCCGTATTGCATTTGGATAAACTCTGTTCGTAACCTATCCGAAGCCTATTTGAGGGGCTTTTTCGGGTATATATATCCGCTTGGGAAGCGGACATGGATCGGACATGAAGCGGATAGCGATCGGACAAAATACGGATGTAACCCCTAAGCATGCATACGGAATAAAGAATTGATAATATTGGGTGAAAGCCTGCAACAATAGCATACCGACAGGGATTTGAGAAATGGAATTGTCAGATTTTTTTGGCGAATTGAATGGAAAGGGCTATGTTTGTGAGGAAAATATGAGTTGATGAACAGCAGTAGATATAAGGGTTTAATAATTTGATAATATCGTAATGAAAAAGAAATTGATTTCAGGTTCATTTTGGTTCATTATGGCGATACATCTGGTCGTTTTTACTGCTATCGGGCTGTTTACCGCCAAGGGATGGCGATTATTGCTCATATTCCTGTCGGGGATGGCGGCGTTATTGCTTGTTCTGTGGCTGCTGAAACTGTATTCCACACGGCATCCTGAAAAACGGCATTTAGGCGCTTTCATTTTATTTATGTTACACAAACGATAAATAAACAGATTTATTGTAGAAATGATAGACCAAGCCACCATAGATAAAATATTGGATGCGGCACAAATAGTAGATGTGGTGTCCGAGTTTGTTACCCTGCGAAAACGAGGGGTAAACTATATTGGGCTGTGTCCTTTTCATAATGAAAGAACACCTTCTTTCAGCGTATCTCCGGCTAAGGGATTGTGCAAATGTTTCAGTTGTGGAAAAGGAGGAAACGCCGTGCATTTCATCATGGAACATGAGCAACTGTCGTATTATGAAGCATTAAAGTTTCTCGCAAAAAAATACAGTATAGAAGTCAAAGAACGGGAACTCAGCAACGAAGAAAAGCAAGCGCAAAGCATTCGCGAAAGCATGTTCATTGTAAACAACTTCGCACGGGATTACTTCTGCGATATACTGAAAAATCATATAGACGGTCGCAGCGTAGGGTTGGCTTATTTCCGGCAACGGGGCTTTCGCGACGATACGATAGAAAAGTTTCAACTGGGTTTCAGTCTCAATGAACGAGACGCATTAGCTAAAGAAACAACCCGAAAAGGATACCACGAAGACTTTCTAACAAAAACAGGACTTTGCTATGCAACGGACGACGGCAAATTGCGCGACCGCTTCTGGGGACGGGTAATGTTTCCGGTGCATACTCTTTCCGGCAAAGTGGTAGCTTTCGGAGGGCGCATATTAAGCACAGATAAAAAGCTTGCCAAATATGTCAACTCTCCCGAATCTGAAATTTACCACAAGAGCAATGAACTGTATGGTCTTTATTTTGCCAAACAAGCCATCGTAAAACAAGACCGTTGCTTTTTGGTAGAAGGATATACGGATGTTATTTCCATGCATCAGGCAGGAATAGAAAACGTGGTTGCATCGTCGGGTACATCACTGACCACCGGGCAAATCAAACTCATTCACCGCTTTACCAATAACATCACGGTGCTTTACGACGGCGACATGGCAGGTATCAAAGCATCTATCCGGGGCATTGACATGTTGCTGGAAGAAGGCATGTATATCAAAGTAGTGCTTCTACCGGACAATGAAGACCCAGACTCCTTCGCCGGAAAACATAATACTACCGACTTTCAATCGTATATCTCCCAACACGAATCGGATTTTATCCACTTCAAAACCAAATTACTTCTGGACGAAGCCGGAAAAGAGCCTTTGAAACGTGCAGAGCTGATAGGTGACATTGTACGAAGCATTTCCGTCATTCCCGAAGCCATCGTTCGAGCGGAATATATAAAGGAGTGCAGTCAGTTGATGCATGTGGAAGACAAGCTTCTGGTTGCCGAAATAGACAAAAGGAGAAAAACACAAACCGGAAAGGAATACAGACCGGCAACATCTCCCTCCTCCTCCTCTCCTACCCCAACCTCTACCGAGGCATCATCGGAAGAAAAAGACGATGTCCCTTCTGCCCTCACTTCGGAAGAAGAATTGAGCCGTCAATCGTTCATACCGCAAGAAGGGCAAGAAGGACAAGAGTTCTATAAATTCGAGTTGCTTATCATTCAAGCTCTTATACGATACGGAGAAAAAATAATCTACAACGACGAAGATGAAGAAGGACAGGAAATTCCGGTAAAGGTGACAGAATATATAGTCAATGAATTGAAACGGGACGATTTGAATTTTCATAACCCGCTGCACCGTCAGATTCTTGCCGAAGCAGCAGAACATATACACGACAACGGTTTCGTTGCAGAACGTTATTTTATGACGCATCCCAACCCCGACATCAGCAAACTGACAACAGAATTGACAAACGACAGGTATCAACTCAGCAAATATCATTTCAAAGGACAGAAACTGCCAACGGACGAAGAACGTTTAAGCGAAATAGTACCGACGGACATGGGAAATTTCAAAGACGCCATCATAAAAGAAGAACTAAAACACATCATGCGTACCTTGCAAAATCCGGAAATAGCCGACGACCCCGAAACATGCAATGCCGTCATGCAACGGTATAAAGAAATGAAAGAGGTACGGGATATTATATCAAAACGATTGGGAGTTAGAGTAATACCCCCCAAATAATTAAAATTGCTTTATAAATGAAATCCAAAACATATACCCAAACAAAGTTCACCGTTTATCATGTAACGGAAAACTGTGAACTAATGGCTTTCCTGATGAAAGCCCAGGAAGGCATCAGTCGCACTTCCGCCAAATCATTATTGAGTAAGCGGCAGGTATTGGTGAACAACGTCATCACAACCAAATATAATTTTGCGTTGAGGTCCGGTATGAAAGTACAAATAAGCAAAGAAAAAAGCAGAAAAGAGTTTCATAACAACTTGCTGAAAATAATCTATGAAGATACCTATCTATTAGTAATAGACAAGCGTGAAGGGGTTTTGTCCATCGGAACGGAAAAGCAAAAAGAACGCACGGCATACTCCATATTGAACGAATATGTGAAGCAAACCAACCAACGACGGCACATCTATATCGTGCACCGGCTCGACAAAGACACTTCGGGACTGATGGTATTCGCCAAAGACGAGAAAGCCAAAATCACCCTGCAAGACAACTGGGACGAAATAGTGAAGGAACGCAAATACGTGGGCATTCTTTCCGGAGAATTGGAAAAAGACAACGGAACAATCACCTCCTGGCTGAAAGACAACAAGGTATTTGTAACCTATTCAAGCATGTCGGACAACGGCGGCGACAGAGCCGTTACCCATTACAAAACCATTAAACGCGCCAACGGCTATTCATTGGTAGAGTTTGAATTAGACACCGGAAGAAAAAACCAGATTCGCGTACATGCCCAAGACCTGAAGCACCCCGTAATAGGTGATATTAAATACGGCGACGGCAACAATCCGCTGGGACGATTAGCCTTGCATGCCTTTAAGCTTAGCTTTTATCATCCGGTAACGGGAGATTTGATGAAGTTTGAAACCCCCTACCCCGGAGATTTCAAAAAATTGATGCTAAAGAAATAAATAAAAGAATTTATTTCACAAAAAGAGTTTGTTTACAAAAATAATCGTATCTTTGCACCGTTAATAGAAAAAACACTCTGTGGATTCTCCAAACTTAGAGAAAAGATGTTAAGAATCCAAGAATTCCCTTCAATATCATCAATAATTCCCAACAAAATCATGATAACATTATTGCATAATTGACAATCAATTATTGGGTTTTATAAATACGTCTTTTCAATAAAATATTATTATATTAAACAACACTTAGCTATACACGAAGTACATGTATAACATTATCCAATTAAATGACAAGCAATCATCGGAATTGCAAACTATTGCTAAAGAGTTAGGAATACAAAAAACAGATTTACTCAGTAAAGAAGAATTAGTTTATAAGATCTTAGACGAGCAAGCTATTGCCGGAGCAACTAAAATAGTCATAGACAAGGCAGCAAAAGAAGATCAGGACGACAACAAGAGGAAACGTTCGCGCGTGAAGCTGGACAATAAAGAAGAAAGGAAAGTTCTTTCCGCTTCTACTGATGGAAACATAGTCAAAACAGAAGAAAAAGACACGCCATCAAATGAAAAGCCGGTAATTAAGAAAAAGTCCCGCATGAAAAAAACATCCGAAAAAGACGAACCGAAAGAAAACATACTCGAAATACCCTTCTCTTCTCCTACCTCCTCCTCCCCTACTCTCTTTTCCTCTCCTGTTTCTCAACCTGTTGCGGAAGAGCAAAAACAAGAAAAAGAAATTGCAAACGATTTGAATACCTCCGGCGACTTTGTCCCTATTGAAGACCTTCCGTCGGAAAAGATGGAATTACCCGTAGAACTGTTAGGGAAATTTGAAGCTACAAAAATAGAACCCCCTGTCAGCTTACGGGCTACTACCCCCCCAAAACAACAACGACAAGCAACTACCCATAAAAATGATAACAATCCGAATCGACAACAACATCAGGCTACTTCCAAAAACAAAAATGAAGAGGAAGAAACCGGTGCGTCTCCGGAACGGAAAGTGGTAATCTCTCCCTCTCAGCCAACAGCAACTCAGGAACGTGAAAAAGTGTACGAATTTGGCGACATACTAAACGGAGCAGGTGTGTTGGAAGTTCTGTCGGACGGGTACGGTTTTCTTCGCTCTTCCGATTATCACTATCTTTCTTCACCGGATGATATTTATGTGTCTCAATCACAAATAAAACTCTTCGCCCTGAAAACAGGAGATGTAGTAGAAGGTACTATCCGCCCGCCCAAGGAAGGTGAAAAATATTTTCCATTAGTCAAGGTCTTTAAAATCAACGGACGTGATGCCGCCTTTGTGCGTGACCGCACACCTTTTGAACATTTGACTCCTCTTTTTCCGGAAACGAAATTCAAATTGTGCAAAAACGACGGTCGCGATTTATTGTCCGTGCGAATTGTCGATTTGTTTTCACCGATAGGAAAAGGGCAACGCGGTTTGATTGTTGCCCAACCCAAAACCGGTAAGACCATTTTGATGAAAGACATAGCCAACGCCATTGCGATGAATCATCCGGAAGTTTACATGATAATGCTGCTTATAGACGAACGCCCGGAAGAAGTTACCGATATGGCTCGCAACGTCAATGCCGAAGTAATTGCCTCTACATTCGACGAACCCGCCGAACGTCATGTCAAGATAGCCGGTATTGTGTTGGAAAAAGCCAAAAGATTAGTAGAATGTGGTCACGATGTTGTGATATTCCTCGACTCCATCACTCGCTTGGCTCGTGCCTACAATACTGTTTCTCCGGCATCGGGAAAAATTCTTTCGGGAGGTGTGGACGCCAATGCTTTGCACAAGCCCAAACGTTTTTTCGGTGCGGCACGCAATATAGAACACGGTGGTTCTCTGACAATCCTGGCAACTGCCCTCATTGATACCGGTTCTAAAATGGATGAAGTTATTTTTGAAGAATTTAAGGGTACAGGCAATATGGAATTGCAGCTTGATCGCAATCTTTCCAATAAACGCATCTTCCCTGCCGTGAATATTAACGCTTCAAGTACGCGCCGCGACGACCTGCTGCAAAATCAGCAGACGATAGACCGTATGTGGATACTCCGCAAATACCTCGCGGACATGAACCCCGTGGAAGCGATGGATTTCGTCAAAAACCGTCTGGGAAACACAAAAGACAACAATGAGTTTCTAATGAGCATGAATAGCTAAAACTCTTGGTGGTGATTTAACAAGTATGCTGATGTAAGACTTTGGCAATCAAGTTATAAGTGATTATATTTGTAGTTGTTATTAATGCTATAAGGATAGTTATAATAAATGTTAACAAAGGATACTTTTAAGGTGCTTTTTAACATATTTTCATCACATTGTTGTATATTTGCATCACACATACATTTTGTATGTTTGCATCATAAAATTGTATGCAACAAATAGACAAGAATAATCGGATTATTTAGCGAATTGACGAAGGCGGAATGAGCGTTTTAAGCGAAAAATCAAAAGAAAATCTTGAATCGGCACAAATATTACACAAACAAAGGAAATACAATGCCGCTACTCATTGTGCCTATTATTCTATTTTTCAAATAGTAATGCAAATTTATAATTCAGAGAATAAACCAAGCGGAAGGGGTTCTCACGATGTACAAATAGACTTTATAAAAAAAGATTTATGTAAAAAAGAGCGATTCAAATTCCTTGAGATTAAAAACGTATTGAGCACAATGGAGGAATTAAGGGAGATAGCCGATTACGGCAAAAGTAAAGAAGAAGTGATAAGGGAAGAAGACAGTAAAAATTTTGGTAATGATATACCTATTTACACCAATCTATTTCAAAATGGAATGGCTCATTTATTGTAATTAAGCATATTATTATTTAAAAAGTATTTGTTTTAATAAAAAAATATGAAATGGTTTTTAAAGTGTTTGAGAAATTATTTTGTTTTTAAAGGAAGAGCGAGTAGAACTGAATATTGGATGTTTTATCTAATATCCACTATTTTACTTTATTCTATTGGTATATTGTGGATTATATGTGAACGTTTATTTGGTGGTTTTTTTAATGATTTATTTGGTGGAATACTAATTTTATCTATAATTGGAATACTAATTCCAAGTTTTTCTGTTGCAGTAAGACGATTTCATGATACAGGAAAATCTGGTTGGTGGATATGGGTAGTATTAATTCCAACCATAGGTGCAATTTGTGCTCTTTGTATTCTTATAACTAAAGGTGATAAAGGAGATAATAAATATGGTTCAGACCCTAAAGGATAATTTGATTATCCGTAAAATAAAAAAGACACCTGTGGTATATTGGAATAAAGACGTGAAGTTACCTGAATTGGTCGGAATTGTGAAGCATCAAGATAGGACGATTACTTTGTGTAATTAAGTATATTATTACCAAAATTTTATTAGTAATTCTACTACAGTGGTTGCAACTCTTAAACAAGTATATATAACACAATTATCATGACAGTTAGGGGGCAAAAAGAATACATAAAATCTTGGATAGACAAGATGGTTGAGAAGTTTTCCCATTCTCATTATATATATAAATATAAGTCAAGGGGGAATGTTCATGCCATAGTGGTATCACCTAAAGAGTTACTGAAGGATGATCGTTTTGAAAACGAAATAATCACTTTACTCAATGATTTTGAAATCAAATATAAAACAAATGTCGCACATATTTCCTCCGATGATTGGCTTTATCATCTTTTAATGGAGAGCGGGAAAGTGGATTATGAGGCACCTATAATACATAAAGATGCCTTTTTTAGAGGACAGTATAAATATTTGTATTAAATCAGAATATGGTGGTGATTTAAAAAGTATGCTGATATAAGATTTTAGCAATTAAGTTAATAAGTGATTATGTTTGTATATATTTTCTATCTTTGTACGCATTTTGTATCATAATCCTATACGTTAGTCCTTATCCTTTTTACACAGCAAGATGACGATATTGATTTTAAATTCATAATTTTAAATTAAACACGATATGAATTTCACATTATTAGTAGTTGTGATATTAACAGCTATTGCATTGGTCGGTATAGCATTGGGTATTGCCAAAGCCATATCGCCACGCTCGTACAATCTGCAAAAGGCAGAACCGTACGAATGTGGTGTTCCTACCCGGGGAAAATCGTGGATGCAATTCAGGGTAGGCTACTATCTGTTTGCTATCCTTTTTTTAATGTTTGATGTGGAAACCGTATTTCTGTTTCCATGGGCAGTTATAGCAAAGAGTCTGGGTGCAGCAGGACTTACAGCCATTTTATTCTTTCTGGTTATCCTGGTTTTGGGATTGGCTTACGCATGGAGGAAAGGAGTATTGGAATGGAAATAAAGAAACCTAACATAAAATCTATTCCTTATAAAGAATTTATAGACAATGAATCTTTGGAGGAACTGGTTAAAGAACTTCACAAAGGTGGTGCAAACGTTATTTTGGGAACCTTGGACAGCATTATTAACTGGGGACGGAGTAATTCGTTGTGGCCGCTTACATTCGCAACAAGTTGTTGCGGAATTGAATTTATGGCACTCGGTGCTGCGCGTTACGATATGGCGCGCTTCGGGTTTGAAGTAGCACGTGCCAGTCCGCGACAGGCAGATATGATTATGGTATGCGGAACGATTACCAATAAAATGGCTCCGGTACTTAAACGCCTTTACGATCAGATGGCAGACCCCAAATATGTGATTGCCGTAGGAGGATGCTCCGTCAGTGGAGGTCCGTTTACAAAGTCATATCACGTAGTCAATGGAGTGGACAAGTTTCTGCCGGTAGATGTATATATTCCCGGATGCCCTCCGAGACCGGAAGCATTTTATTATGGAATGATGCAGTTGCAACGCAAAATTAAAATTGAGAAGTTTTTCGGTGGCGTAAACAGAAAGGAGAAGAAGAATAATGAATGAAATCAAAGAAATTGCGGTAAAGGATTTTCATGAAGAAGCGTTGAAATTGCGCCGCGACAAGCATCTGGACTTTTTGGAAAACCTCATCGGAATGGATTGGGGGGAAACATTGGGAGTAGTTTACTATTTGGAATCGACCGTAACGAATGAACGAATAGTGATAAAGGTTTCCACACCCGACCGTGAGAATCCCGAACTTCCTTCCGTATGCGACATTTGGAAAGCTGCCGGGTTGAAAGAACGTGAAGTGTACGACTTCTTCGGTATCCGCTTTATTAATCACCCGGATATGCGGAGGCTTTATTTGCGTAATGATTGGGTAGGCTATCCATTGCGGAAAGACGATGACCCGACAGACGATAGAAACCCCTTGCGTATGGACAGCGAACCCACTGTCGATACAACTGTTGAATTGGAATTGAACCCTGACGGAACAATAAAAGGGAAAGAGAATTTTGTTTTTGAAGATGACGAATATGTGATAAACATCGGTCCGCAACATCCTGCCACGCATGGAGTATTGCGTTTCCGCACGTCGTTGGAAGGAGAGATTATCCGAAAGTTGGATGTCAATTGCGGATACATTCACCGGGGTATCGAAAAGATAAGCGAAAGCCTTACTTACCCTCAAACATTAGCTTTTACAGACCGTTTGGATTATTTGGGAGCACATCAAAACCGTCACGCTTTGTGTATGTGTATTGAAAAAGCAATGGGAATTGAGGTTTCGGAACGAGTGCAATATATCCGGGCGATTATGGACGAATTGCAACGTATTGATTCGCATCTTTTGTTTTATTCCTGTCTGTGTATGGACTTGGGGGGATTGACTGCTTTCTTCTACGGTTTCCGCGACAGAGAAAAGATTCTTGATATTTTTGAAGAGACCTGTGGTGGACGTTTGATAATGAACTATAATACCATAGGTGGTGTGCAAGCGGATATTCATCCTAATTTTGTTCGCCGGGTAAAAGAATTTATTCCATACCTGCGTGGCATCATTCACGAATATCACGATATATTTACCGGTAACATCATCACTCAACAACGTATGAAAGGAGTGGGAATACTCTCCCGTGAAGATGCCATATCTTTTGGCGCTACGGGTGGTACGGGAAGAGCTTCCGGTTGGGCTTGCGATGTACGCAAACGAATGCCTTACGGTGTATATGACAAGGTGGAATTTAAGGAAATCATTTATACGGAAGGTGATTGTTTTGCCCGTTATATGGTGCGTATGGATGAGATTATGGAATCCATGAAAATCATTGAGCAATTGATCGACAACATTCCCGAAGGCAATTATCAGGAAAAGACGAAACCGATTATCCGTTTATCTGAAGGTTCGTATTATGCCGCTGTGGAAAGTAGCCGTGGCGAGTTCGGTGCATTCATCGAAAGTCACGGTGACAAGTCTCCTTACCGTTTACATTTTCGCAGCACGGGATTACCGTTGGTTTCGGCAATTGAAACGATCTCTATAGGTTCCAAGATTGCCGACTTGATAGCCATTGGCGGAACGTTGGATTATATTATACCGGATATTGACAGATAAGGATTGTAAATCGTCTAATCGTAAATAGATTCATGTTTGACTTTAGTATAGTAACAAATTGGATACATCAGATACTGACCTCTGTTATACCGGAAGGTTTGGCTGTGTTTATTGAATGTGTACTTATCGGACTTTGCATTATTGTAATGTACGCTGTACTGGCTATTATCTTGATTTATATGGAGAGAAAAATATGTGCATTCTTCCAGTGTCGCATCGGTCCTAACCGTGTGGGAAAATGGGGAAGCATACAATTGTTTGCCGATGTTATCAAGATGCTTATTAAGGAAATTGTCTCGCTGAAACATGCGGATAAATTTCTGTATGAATTGGCGCCGTTTTTAGTGATAGGAGCTTCCGTTCTTGCATTTGCTTGTCTTCCCATAAATAAAGGAATAGGGGTATTGGATTTTAATGTCGGAATATTTTTCCTGATGGCAGTCTCTTCTATCGGTGTGCTTGGTATTTTATTGGCAGGATGGGGAAGCAACAACAAGTTTTCGTTAATCGGCGCTATGCGAAGTGGTGCGCAGATTATCAGTTATGAGCTTTCCATTGGACTTTCCATGCTGACAATGGTAGTACTTTCCGGTACGATGCAATTTTCGCAAATAGTGGAGGCGCAGGCTGACAGTTGGTTTATCTTTAAAGGACATGTTCCGGCGCTCATCGCATTCCTTATTTATCTCATAGCAGGTAATGCGGAGGCAAATCGCGGTCCGTTTGACTTACCTGAAGCAGAAAGCGAATTAACGGCAGGTTACCATACGGAATACTCGGGAATGCACTTCGGATTCTTTTATTTGGCTGAATATTTAAACTTGTTTATTATTGCTGCCGTAGCTGCTACTATCTTCCTGGGAGGGTGGATGCCGTTGCACATAGCCGGTTTAGCCGGTTTTAACATGGTGATGGATTACATTCCCGGTTTTATATGGTTTTTTGGCAAGGCTTTTTTTGTAGTGTTCCTGCTGATGTGGATTAAATGGACGTTCCCTCGTCTTCGTATCGATCAAATTCTGAGATTGGAATGGAAGTATCTTGTACCTATCAGTATGGTCAATCTGATACTCATGGTGTTAATCGTAATTTACGAAATACATTTTTAATATAAACAGACAATAAGATGAAAAGAGGATATTTTAGCGGCATCTTTTACGCTATTGCGACTTTGCTCATCGGTATGAAAACGAGCATAAAGGTGTTTTTTCGTGCTAAGACAACGGAACAATACCCGGAGAATCGTGCCGAATTAAAAATGTTTGACCGTTTTCGCGGTACATTATCCATGATTCATACTACGAACAACGAACACCGGTGTATAGCTTGCGGACTTTGTCAGATAGCTTGTCCCAACGATACTATTGAAGTAATAAGTGAAACCGTAGAAACAGAAGACGGCAAAAAGAAAAAAGTATTAAAAGAATATCGTTATGATTTAGGGGCGTGTATGTTTTGTCAACTTTGTACAAAAGCTTGTGCACATAATGCAATAGCTTTTGACCAGGTATTTGAACATGCCGTATTCACTCGTGAAAAACTCGTGTTAAGGCTTAATCGTGAAGGTAGTAAGGTAATCGGAAAGGAATAAGATATGGGAGAAACTCTTGAAATAATCGTATTTGGAGTATTGGCAGTATTCATCACCTTCTTTTCGGTGATGACAGTGATTACACGGCGTGTCATTCGTTCGGCAACTTATCTGCTTTTTGTACTCTTCGCCACGGCGGGAATATATTTCTTATTGGGATATACATTTCTCGGCTCCGTACAAATAATGGTATATACGGGTGGTATTGTAGTGCTTTATGTGTTCTCCATTTTGTTGACTACCCGTGAAAATGACCGAGTAGAAAAACTGAAGCGTAGTAAGATTCTTGCCGGTTTGGCAGCTACTATAGGAGGAGCAATTATTGTGTTGTTTGTTCTTTTGTCGCACCATTTTGTGATGCCGGCATCCACCGATCCCGCCCTGACCGAAATTAGTGTAGAAACTGTCGGAACAGCTTTATTAAGCGGCAATAAAAACGGATATGTGCTTCCCTTTGAAGCAGTCAGTATCTTGTTGTTGGCGTGTATTGTAGGTGGTTTAATGATTGCACGGAAAAGATAACAGGAATTTTGTAAATACAAACAATATGATTCATTTAGAATATTATCTCATCATTTCAGCTATCATGTTTTTCGCAGGTATCTATGGTTTTCTTACCCGGCGCAATACATTGACTATGCTCATTTCCATAGAATTGATGTTGAATGCCACAGATATTAATTTTGCGGTGTTCAATCGTTTCTTGTTTACCGGTGCGTTGGAGGGGTATATGTTTGCTCTTTTCTCTATTGCTATTTCGGCAGCAGAAACGGCAGTGGCTATTGCTATCATGATTAATATCTACCGCAACATACGCAGTATTCAGGTGGAAAATCTGGAAAAATTAAAGTGGTAATCATTTATCAATAACGAAAAAAATAGTTTGTAATGGAATTAACAATATGGATACTGCTGCTTCCGATGTTTTCCTTCCTGGTATTAGGACTCGGAGGCAGTCGGTTTAAGCCGGTACATGCGGGGTGGATTGGAACTCTTTGTATGGGTTTGGTCGCACTGCTAAGTTACTACACTGCATGGCAATATTTTACTGCACCTCGCACCTCGGAGGGTATATTTGCCACGTTGATGCCTTATAACTTCACATGGTTGAGATTTACGGAAACACTCCACATTGATCTCGGCATTTTGCTTGACCCTATTTCGGTCATGATGTTGGTGGTTATTTCTACTGTTTCGCTGATGGTACATATTTACTCGCTCGGTTATATGAAAGGCGAACGGGGTTTTCAGCGTTATTACGCTTTTCTGGGTCTCTTTTCCATGTCAATGCTGGGATTGGTTGTTGCCACCAATATTTTTCAGATGTATTTGTTCTGGGAGTTAGTGGGTGTCAGCTCGTATTTGCTTATCGGTTTTTACTATTCCAAAGCTTCGGCAGTCGCAGCATCCAAGAAAGCATTTATTGTTACCCGTTTTGCAGATTTAGGTTTCCTCATCGGCATTTTAATCTACGGGTTTTATGGCGGAACATTTGGCTTTACGCCCGATTCCCTTTCGCTTTTAAGTGGTGGTGTGGTGATGCTTCCTTTGGCATTGGGATTAATGTTTATAGGAGGTGCAGGCAAGAGCGCCATGTTTCCCTTGCATATTTGGTTACCTGACGCAATGGAAGGTCCTACTCCCGTCAGTGCGCTTATTCATGCGGCAACAATGGTAGTAGCCGGTGTGTATTTAGTGGCACGTATGTTTCCCCTTTACATTGCTTATGCGCCGGATGTTCTTGAAATAATCGGTTGGGTGGGAGCTTTTACCGCTTTTTTTGCAGCAAGTATTGCTTGTGTGCAGACAGATATTAAGCGGGTGTTGGCTTTTTCCACCATCTCACAGATAGGTTTTATGATGGTAGCATTGGGCGTTTGTACCGGTTTGCATCCGCACGAAGGAGGATTGGGGTATATGGCTTCCATGTTTCATCTGTTTACTCATGCCATGTTTAAAGCATTGTTATTTCTCGGTGCAGGAAGTATAATCCACGCCGTGCATAGTAATGAAATAAGTAAAATGGGAGGGTTGCGGAAGTACATGCCGATTACGCATATTACTTTCCTGATTGCCTGTTTAGCTATTGCCGGTATTCCACCGTTCTCCGGTTTCTTCTCAAAAGATGAAATATTAGCTGCCTGTTTTGCTTACAGTCCTGTAATGGGTTGGGTAATGACGGTCATTGCTGCTATGACGGCATTCTATATGTTCCGTTTGTATCATTGCATCTTTTGGGGCAAAGAAAACAAGGAGGCGCACACTGCACATACTCCGCATGAAAGTCCCTGGACAATGGCATTCCCACTTCTGTTCTTAGCGGTTCTGACATGTGTATCGGGATTTATTCCTTTTGGTGAGTTTGTAAGCAGCAACGGTGAGGCTTATAGTATTCATTTGGACAAGACAGTAGCCATAACAAGTGTAGTGATAGCTATTATTGCCATTACATTGGCAACCTGGATGTATATGCGTCCTTCGCAACATGTAGCCGACGAGCTTGGCAGACGTTTTTCCGGATTGCATAAAGCTACTTCCAATCGCTTCTATATTGATGAAGTATATCTATTCGTTACCCACAAAATCATATTCAGGCATATTTCTATTCCAATAGCTTGGTTTGATCGTCACGTTATTGATGGTTTCTTTAATTTCCTAGCTTGGGGGACTCATTCGTCAAGCTATGGAATACGAAAACTACAAAGCGGTCGTGTGCAACAATACGCATTGGTATTCCTTTGCGGAACACTACTGCTTATCTTATTACTACTGTTACTCTATTGAAATGATAATATACAATAAAATCTAGAAACGATGAATTTCTTATCATTATTTATATTAATCCCTTTGCTAATGCTCGTGGCACTATGGTTAGTCCGTGGAATAAAAGCCATTCGGGGAGTGATGGTGGCAGGTAGCGCAATTTTATTGGCATTGGCTGTAGCCCTTACTGTGATGTACCTTAATCAACGGGCTTCCGGTAACACTTCCGAAATGTTGTTTCGTGCGGATACCGTTTGGTATGCTCCTCTTAACATTCACTTTTCGGTGGGTGTGGACGGAATTTCAACTGTGATGTTGCTATTGTCCGCAATCATTGTTTTTACGGGAACTTTTGCTTCGTGGCAAATGAAAGAGCAGATCAAAGAATATTTTTTATGGTTTACTTTGCTTAGTACCGGAGTATTCGGTTTCTTTATTTCGATAGACATGTTCACGATGTTCATGTTCTATGAGATTGCACTTATTCCAATGTATCTGCTTATTGGTGTATGGGGAAGCGGACGGAAAGAATATTCGGCTATGAAATTAACTTTGATGTTGATGGGTGGTTCTGCTTTTCTATTATTAGGTATTTTAGGTATCTATTTCGGGAGTGGGGCTACTACAATGAATATACTTGAAATTGCTGAACTGCATAACATTCCTTTCGCACAACAATGCATTTGGTTTCCATTGACATTTCTTGGCTTTGGCGTGTTGGGAGCTTTGTTTCCTTTCCATACATGGAGTCCTGATGGTCATGCTTCCGCTCCTACCGCCGTATCTATGCTTCACGCCGGAGTATTGATGAAGTTGGGGGGATATGGGTGTTTTCGTATTGCTATATATCTGATGCCCGAAGCTGCAAATGAATTAGGCTGGATATTCTTAATATTAACAAGCATCAGTGTTATTTATGGTGCATTCAGTGCGTGTGTTCAGACGGATTTAAAATATATCAATGCTTATTCTTCCGTTAGTCACTGTGGGTTGGTGTTATTTGCCATTCTCATGATGAATCAAACGGCTGCTACGGGCGCTATCCTTCAAATGCTTAGCCACGGATTAATGACGGCTCTTTTCTTTGCTCTTATCGGTATGATTTACGGACGGACGCATACTCGTGATATTCGTGAGTTAAGCGGTTTAATGAAGATCATGCCATTCTTGAGCGTTTGTTATGTGATAGCAGGGTTGGCTAATCTCGGTTTACCGGGATTAAGTGGTTTCATTGCCGAAATGACTATTTTCGTAGGTTCTTTTCAACACATTGACGGATTTCATCGTACATTGACCGTTATTGCCACTTGTTCGATTGTAATTACTGCTGTTTATATTCTTCGTCTGGTTGGTAAGATACTTTATGGTACGCCGACTAATGAGGCACATTTGAAATTGACGGATGCTACTTGGGACGAGCGTCTTTCCGTTATTTGTCTTATTGTTAGTGTTGCGGGATTGGGGCTTGCCCCCTGGTGGATTAGTGATATGATTAGCAACAGTGTATTCTCAATTGTAAAATTCCTTTGATTAAGAATAGATAAATATGGATTATTCACAATTCCTCATAATGAAAGAAGAGCTGTCGCTCGTAGCGGTTATTGTTATTTTGTTTTTAGCCGATTTGTTTATGAGTCCCGATGCTCATAAGCTTGGCGGTAAAGCAATATTAAACACATGTTTGCCGGTTATATTATTAACTATACATACCGCTGTTACTATCTATTTTATTCCGAGTAGCAGTCCTGCCGATGCTTTCGGTGGAATGTATCATAACGTTCCGATAATGAGTATTGTAAAATCAATATTGAACATCGGTACGCTTGTTGTTTTTCTGATGGCACACAAATGGCTGGCACGTGAGGACACATTTATAAAACAAGGAGAATTTTATGTATTGACATTAAGTACTCTTTTGGGGATGTATTTCATGATTTCCGCCGGTCATTTCCTCATGTTCTTTATCGGGTTGGAAACAGCTTCCATTCCCATGTTGGCTTTGGTGGCATTCGACAAGTATCGTCATCATTCTTTCGAAGCGGGAGCTAAATATATCCTTACCGCATTGTTCTCAAGCGGACTGTTACTGTACGGTTTATCTCTCATCTATGGTACGACGGGAACACTTTATTTTAAGGATATTCCTGCCGGTATTACGGGTGAACCCATACAAATTATGGCTTTTGTGTTTTTCTTTGTAGGTATGGGTTTCAAAATATCCCTTGTTCCTTTCCATCTTTGGACAGCAGATGTATATGAAGGTGCACCGACGGTAGTTACCGGTTATTTGAGTGTTATTTCCAAATCTTCAGCAGCTTTTGTGTTGATGATTGTTCTGATTAAGGTATTTGCACCGTTGTTCGCACAATGGCAAGAAGTGCTTTTTTGGATTATCATTCTTTCCATTACTGTCGCTAACTTGTTCGCTGTTCGTCAACGGAATATAAAGCGTTTTATGGCTTTTTCGGCTATCTCTCAAGCAGGTTATATCATGTTGGGGGTTATCGGAGGCAGTAGTGAGGGGATGACGGCATTGGTCTATTATTTGGCTGTATATATGGTGTCCACATTGGCTGCATTCCTTATTATCAGTGTAACGGAGCAACAAAGCGGAAAACTTGAAATAAATGATTATAACGGATTGTATCGTACTAATCCTAAATTGGTTTTCCTGATGACTCTTTCTTTGTTTTCATTGGCAGGTATTCCACCTTTTGCGGGATTCTTCAGCAAGTTTTTTATTTTTATAGTAGCTTTTCAAGCAGGATTCTATGTACTTGTAGGTATAGCCTTGGTTAACACGGTTATCTCGCTTTATTATTATCTGCTTATTGTAAAGGCGATGTATATTAATAAGAATGATACGCCTATTGCCACTTTCCGCAGTGATAATTACAGTAAGGTAGGATTGGTCATTTGCACATTGGGAATTTTGATATTAGGAATAGCAAGTGTTGTTTATCAAACAATTGATAAATTTAGTTTCGGGATATAAGAACAAATAATTTTCTATTTTATAGATAGTATAAAAAATGGTCGGACAAAACAGTCCAACCATTTTTTATTTCATTATGGAAAGTTATTTACTCAAAAGAAACATAATGTTCCATTCTTTCAAAATCCTTTTCATTAAATTCTTCATATAAAGCCAATTGTTTTAAAGTCTTCAATACTCTCTTTTTCTTTCGATATTCTACAATAACTTTAGCTTGATAAAAGTTAAAATAAGGATGTGCCCGTAAACGTTCAATACTTGCTTTATTCAGGTTGATGCGCGTGGTATTACCGTTTTCTACAATAAACCATTCGGAAAATCGATCATTAGACAAATGAATATCTTCCAACTGACTCACACTATAAAACCCTCCGAGCTTTTTCCTGTAAGCAACAATTGCTCCGGCTATTCCGCTTCCTATTCCGGGTATCTTTTTTAACTCGGTCGTATCGGCGTTATTCAAGTCAATAATTGTTCCCGAAGGATATTTGAAAACTTCCGGTAAAACTTTTCGTTCTTGTTTGACTAAAACTTGAACAGTATCTTTTTCTTTAACAGAGAATGTGTTTTTAATAGAGATGTATGGAAGTAATTCGCTGTATTGCTGTGATGTTACTCCATACATCTTTTTAAAATCTTCCGGTTTTCCAAACATTCCACCTTTAGCACGATAACGAATAATATTGCTTACCGTCCAAGAAGATAATCCCAAATGGAGAAAAGTTATGGAATCCGCCGTATTCGGATCGAAAGAAGCTAAAACGATTTCCTCATATTTTTCATGCGAATTATAAGAAGCTGACTCTTGTTGTTTTTCATACAAAGAATTAATAAAATCAGTATATTCTTTTTCAAAAAGTACATCATTAACAGTTTCTCCTCTGTTTTGACATTCCGAAAGCAAAAAACTACCGGTAAATACCATAATGATAAGTACAACAAGTACAATGATACCTCTCCTCTCCGAACGAGTAAAGTAGAAAAAGTCTTTCCACATAGTAATCTTAAATTCCTCAATTAGCAACAAACGTATTAGGATACAAATATAAAGAATGTTTCCTACATTTGTACCCTCATAATAATATGCCTATGTATTATATAAGAAAGTATCCTGTTTCGCTAATCGTCATGGGAATTATTGTTTTTTTATCTCTTTTTAATCCCCCTACTATTAAATCTATATATAGGATTCCTAATTGGGACAAAATCATACATCTTTGTATGTATGGTGCCTTATCAGGGATATTATGGTGGGAGTTTTTACGTAACCATAAAAACGGTAACTTTCCCATTTTACATGTATGGATAGGAGCTATTGTTTGTCCGATTGTATTTAGTGGAGTAGTAGAATTGCTCCAGAAATATTGTACAACATATCGAGGAGGAGACTGGTTAGATTTTGTTGCCGATATTATTGGAGTTATAGTGGGAAGTTTGATAAGTCATTATGTAATAAGACCTTGGATGAATAAACATTGAAGGCATTCAATTTTTGAGACATCCTTAGTAAATTGTTTTCGTGATAATGCTTATCTTTGTAGATTAAGAATAGAAAATAGAATTATAAAGATACGGTCGCTTCATCATGTCCACCATAAACTACGATTTAATGAAAATAAAAGCATTAGCTTTTGATGTTGACGGTGTGTTGAGTACAGATGTTATGTCTTTGCACCCGAACGGTGAACCCATGCGTACTGTTAATGTAAAAGACGGGTATGCTCTCCAATTGGCAGTAAAACAAGGATTGCATATTGCTATCATTACGGGTGGACGCACGGAAGCTGTCCGTTTGCGATATGTCAACCTGGGAATAACAGATGTCTATATGGGATCGAGTAAAAAGATTAAAGCATATTACCATTTTCGAGATAAGTACAGTTTGGCAGATGAAGAAATACTCTATATGGGCGACGACATCCCCGACATAAAAATATTACAGACTTGTGGACTACCCTGCTGCCCCAAAGACGCAATATCCGAAGTAAAAAAGACGGCTCTATACATCTCTCATTATAGAGGCGGAGAAGGTTGCGGTCGTGATGTAGTGGAGCAAGTATTAAAAGCACAAGACAAATGGATGACGGAAAATGCTTTCGGTTGGTAATTACAAAATAATATTAGCTTCCAATTCTCCTCGAAGACAGGAATTGCTTACAGGACTTGGCATTGAATATACCATAAAAATCATGCCGGACATTGACGAGTCATATCCCCAAACATTGAAAGGCGAAGATATACCGCTATACATTGCCCGAAAGAAAGCAGATGCCTATAAAGCCGCTATTCAACCGGATGAGCTGGTAATTACTGCCGATACCATTGTATGGCTTGATGGAGAAATGCTCGGTAAACCCTATAATGAATCCGAAGCCATACAAATGCTCGGTAAACTTTCCGGAAAGACACATCAGGTCATCACAGGAGTTTACCTTACTACTGCCGATTGGCAAAGGAGTTTTTCCTCTGTTACGGAAGTAACTTTTGCCATGCTGACTCAAGAAGAAATAGACTATTACGTCAAAAACTACCATCCCTTTGACAAAGCCGGTTCGTATGGAGTGCAAGAATGGATAGGTTTTGTCGGAGTGAAAAGTATATCCGGTAGCTACTACAACGTAATGGGATTGCCTATACAAAGGTTGTACAAAGAACTGAAAACCATCTACCAAAATACCCCTTAGCGAAGACACTTCTTATACTCTTCAATAGTCTTTTGTAAACCCAGATACAGGGCATCGCTTATCAAAGCATGCCCTATGGAAACTTCCTCTATATAAGGGATGTTTCTATAAAGAAAATTCAGATTCTCCAAACTCAAATCATGCCCCGCATTAACTCCTATTCCGTAATGGCGGGCAATTTGGGCAGCTTCAACATAAGGAATGACAGCCGTTTCAGGGTCTTGAGGATAAGCCGCAGCATAAGAGGCTGTATATAACTCCACCCTATCCGTACCGGCTTTGGCAGCATATTCTACCATTTCAACATCTGCCGGCACAAAGACGGAAGTACGGATACCGACACTCTTAAACACATCCAACACTTCGGTTAAAAAAACAATATTCTTTTTAGTATCCCAACCCACGTTGGAAGTAACTTGTGTTGGCAAATCGGGTACCAACGTCACCTGGTGAGGCTTTATTTTCAATACGAGGTCAATAAATTCAGGAGCAGGATAGCCTTCGATATTAAACTCTGTTTTGAGTACCGATTTCAACGCAAAAACATCATCTTTCCGTATATGTCGTTCGTCAGGGCGTGGGTGAACCGTTATTCCTTCGGCTCCGAAACGCTCACAGTCTAACGCAACCCTTACCACATCCGGCACATTACATCCCCGTGAATTACGCAATGTCGCTACTTTGTTTATATTTACACTTAATCGAACCATAGTTTTTTAATTCAAATGAAGATATTTTTCTATTAGAACAAACTTTTGTACAATTAGATTTATACGGCTGGCAAAAATAATAGGAATTAATGAAACTATTATATTTTTAAATCTAAAAATCATACCCCGAAAAGAAAAAGAAAGGACATGGAAAAACAACGTTGAAAAGCATCCATTAACACTTAATTACATATTAAGCTCATGTCAAATCATTTTTTTTGTATTCATTATGTTAATATAATCTAAATAAATAGCCTTTCCCGTTGTCTATTAAAGAATTTTATATTTTTGTTGTCTTTGTTTACTTTACATACATTGTAAATAAGCACATTAAGTTTTTAAGAGTATAATAAAAATAAGGAAAAATTAAACAATAAACATATTTAATGTATGATAAAGAAAAATAGTAGTGTTATTGCTATTGTTCTAAGTTTTTCTCTATTGCTTATAAGTTGTAAAGAGAATGAAGAATTAGCACCACCTTCGATTTCTATTATTTTCAACATGGAAAACAATAGTGGAAAAATTTCATTACCGGATAAAGTAAATCTTGTGGCGAATGACGTTCAAAATAATGCTATAATTGAAGCGGAAATACTTGTTGACCAAAAAGGTACAGGAAATATCGGAGGATTAGCTACAGGTAATGTATGGCATGTTGAGTTTTGGGCTTTCGATTTTGATACAAATCTAAGTTTTGATAGAAATAAAGGATTTAGACTAAAAAAACAAGGAATCTTTTTGCCTGAATCTCCTATTTTCTTTGCCGGTGTTGCCGATTTTAGTTACCAAATAGGTAAAAGCACGTACTGGATATTAAAACCTCAAACCCGTTGTTTAACTTTTCGCCTTATAACGAATAATCCGGAAGACACAAAAAGTCTTTCACAAGGAGTAGATGGTGTATTTTCCGGCGTGGTTTCCGGACGTGTGTTTGGTCCGAAACAAATAGAAGTTTCAGAAGAAAATTTGGGATACATACCATTAAAATTTACACCTTCTGTTGATACCCCCTATACTTTCAATACCTCCTATAGATTATTAGGAGTTTCCCAAGAACAAAAATGCGAGATTCAGTTAGACTTTTTTTCCGACAACTTCCCTAATCTTAAAATAGATTTAACAGACAAGTTGAAGAATTTTAACGACTTCTCCAGCGACGGAGTGATTTGTGATATCCATATTACCAGACCCTCTCCTCCCATAGGAATAGAAATAGAAATAGAAATAAAAATAGAAGAAACAAATGTTGTGCAATGGGGTGACAATGGTAAGTATGAACATATCATATAAAGAAATATAATTAAAAATTAAAAGGAATGGGTATGAAAAAGATCATTACAAGTAAATTAATAAAAATATTTCTTTTTGCAGTAGTGGCAATTATGGCTATTGCCTGTAATGAAAACGACGATTTTTTAGATAAGATTATTCTCTCGGCTAAAACGGATAATTCAGCTGAAACGGATAATACGGAAACTCGTGCGAATGCGGGAGATTTTCCGAATGCCATCAACGGAAGAGCACAAGTTGCCATTTTGGCATATACAGCCGGGATACATCAAAATAACAATGATTTTCGCATTGATCACGTGGTAACCGATGTAGGAAGTAGTAACGGTTTGTCTTACAAGCTAATATGGCAAGAAGGAAAAGAGCAATATTGGCCAAACAACTATAAAGACGATATCATATTTACAGGTTATAATCCTATAAATTTGAAAAGTGACAATGACCAATTAGCGATTACCCTTTCGGCAGGAGAGGGGCATACCCCCGATGTAATAGTAGCTGATCTTATTAGAAAAAACCCTAAAACGTCGTCGGTGGATTTATCATTTCGTCATGTTATGAGTGGTTTGACAATATTGATGAAAAATCCTAATACGGAATCACCTGTACGATTGCTCAAAACGGAAATAACCATAGAAGGCGGCAATACAAAAAATTATGATCTTAAAACCGGACAATGGGACAATCGGGAAGACAATCAAAAGGAAAGTTCTACCTTTGTTTACTACACTTTAGAGAATAATATTTGGCTTCCTTCAACCGAAACTGTTTTGAATAGTACACCCCTACTTTTTTTTCCCGGTATGGAACAATATGTAACGTTAACGGTTTACAAAGAAATTAAGGGAGAAGCGGTTCCTTACTCTATGCGATTAAGCGACATAAAGGATAGCCATGGAAACACTGCCAACATCTTGTCGCAGGGTAAACAGAGCATTCTTCTCCTTTCTGTGGAATTAAACCAACTTGTCGTGAAAAACTATTTTCTGCAAGATTGGATAATTAATGTTTATAATAATCCTACTGCTACTCTCCAAATAGAAGATATTTTTCGGATAGAAGTTGAGATACAGAGAAATGGAATACCTGATATTGAAATGAGTAAAAAAATTTCGTCCATAGAATTGATAGGTTATTACGATTCTTACAGGATACCATTGAAACCTCTTGAAGAAGAAGATAGAGTAGTGCTTACAAGCACATTACGAAACTTTCCGAAAAGAGAAGATATAGCTTTCTATCAGCTGATAGTTCACCTAAATAACGGAACGAGCAAAGAAGTTCCGAGATGGAAGTATGACTATCATTATCATTATGCTTTAAAAGAATCTTTATTAACTAGTATAATGGAAAATTCATTAATTATAGAAATAGAGAGTGATGCCCTAGATTAAAAAGTTCGTATAAACAATTTACAGGAAAAGATTAAAATGTATGAGAGATATTATGAAACGAATATTAGATGTTATTTTCGCAATAATTCTTTTTACCTCTTGTGAGAAAAATGAAGTATTGCCTGAAAATCCAATGACAGGTAAGCTTATTAGTTTTTCCCCGAATATGAGCGAAGCGAATACGCGTGTGGGAGATTATTATTCTTGGGATGACTATTATAGAGTATGTCCCGATGTAACGGTTTATATGACACTAAATGGATACACAAGTATTTCTACTTATAAATATAATGATACAAACAAATTGTTAGAATATGAAGACGGTAAGCTTTTATATTATCCTGCAAATGATGAATCGTATCAAATAATATTTTTGTGGCCTGCAAAAAGAATACAAGAGCAATACGATGAGGAAGATTACTATAATCAAGGTAACTTCGAGAGTTTTCTCCGCTCCGACCAATTGAGTGACACGATAAACAATTCCGTAGGGATGATATCAACGGTTTTTCCTATTTACTTTAAACATTTGCGAAGCATGATCTCTTTTAATTTACCGGGCTGGGAACATAATAAATTTCCTAAAGAAACAAAAATAGACGAGTATTCTCCTCATTTTAATACGGATTCGACTTCTGTTCAAATTATCTATGATCGTGTGAAAGAAGGAATTTCCAAACAACATGGAGTAATACAATTTTATGTTCAGGTTGGTATTCAGAGTTTTACATTTTCTTCTTTCTTTTTCGATGTTTCCACTCTTAAAGCAGGTATAAACCGAACTGTACAATTAATTTATCCATTTCCTGAAGCCCAATAAATTAAAAAAGATATGAAAAAAATAATATCGCATATTTTTATCGTTCTATCCTTTGTTTCTTTTATAGCCGGATGTGAAAGAGACAAACTCCTTTCGGATGAAAGTATTGCCTTGAATGCTGTAAAATTGCAATTGAATACAACACGCGCTTATGACAGTCCGACACTTCAAGAACCCAATCATCGCCCCAATTGGGTTCTTGAAGTGCAGACGGAAGAAAATACTCTAACGAATTATATTTTTTCTAAGTTGGAATTACAATGGGTACCGGAAACCACACCTATAGTGTTTCCAAATGCAAACAGTGTATATGATATTAAATTTATATTACGAGCGCCAATGTCTATGTATAATGAGGGGCAAAATGGCACTCTCAATGGTCTGTTTGAAGCTGATACTCTCGAAGGTATCCTTAAAAATCAATCACCTAGACAGATAACTCCCTACGTATCGTTATCACACCTTAACAGTTTGGTCGAACTTGTTTTTGATGCATCTGTAAGAGATAAAATAACTGATATAACAATAGAAGGGAGCAATGTTCACCTCTGTTATATTGATAATGGTGTATATCAGTTTATCGCTTGTCGTGAAAAGCAACAAATTATCCTCGCTATAAAATATAAAGGAGAAGATTGTCAATGTATATTAGATTTCCCTTTGGGTACGCAAGCGAATCGCTGGTATGAAATTCCAGTTTCGATAGTGGTGCCGGATACGGGAATAGAAAAATTTGTTAGTGGAGTACCGCAGGTAGTTCGGTGGAGTGAAGAGCCTATTAACGGACAATATACTATTGATAATGGTAATGTATCTATTGTCGTAGAAGGTTATACAAAGACTATTGGAGTTAATTTTTTGGGGGACGAGCATCAACATCAGCTCGAACCATATTCAATAATATCCGGAGAAAAAGCAGTTTACTATTGTCCATTATCTGACGATGGACAAAAACAGATAATAGAAGGCATCCAACTGAAAGCATTAGGAACTCCTCCTATATCTATCGGTCGTACTATTGAGGAAACAACAAATGATATAAGTCTGAAAGTGGGAGAAGCGGGTAATCTTTTGTTCCGAACAGATGCAGAGGATTTTCGACTGATAAACACCATTGCTGAATTACAATTAATATCTGATAATGAGGACAATCTTAAAGTTGCATACAAACAGGAATCCGATATTGATTTTATGTCTAAACCGATAGCATGGACTCCGATAGGACGGGACGAGTCTTCTCCTTTTAGTGGACTTTATGTTGGCAATGGGTATAAGATAAGTAATATGTATGTAAGTAAATCATTGCCGTTGTCAGACAGTGAAATCTCTCAGGGTTTAAAAGAAGAAGAAATAATAGGATTTTTTGGATACAACACAGGAGAAATTAGCAATCTACACCTTGCTTCCGGAGAATTAAGGGTTAATATAATTTCTGAAAATATGAGTAGAAAAGAATTGTATGACTATTCTATTGGAACAATCTGTGGACACAATAACGGTATAATAAAGTTTAGTTACAATTCTGATTATTCACTATATCTTCATATTGAACCCTCAGAAAAACCAGCTAGTTTTTATGTTGGAGGCATCTCCGGTAAAAATGAGTATGAGATTACTTCTTGTTTAAATAATAGTAAAATTGAAATTATAGATAATGAAGGGAAGGGAGATCTTCGAGTAGGAGGTCTCATTGGACTTAGTTTTAATAAACCTGACAATCGAGGTTCGATGCCTTGTGCATGTACAAATCATGGTGAATTATCTGTACGAACAGAAAAAGGAATTGGAAGAAGCACACATGGAATAGGTGGTCTTATAGGTGAAATGGTAGTAGAAGTCTCTGAAGAAGGAATTCACTCAACTAATTTTTTAAATTCTTATAATTCAGGAACTATTACATATACAATTGGATCTCAGGTATATATTGTTGGTGGAGTGATAGGCATATTGGAAAAACTTCAAAATATATATCTTGAGAATCTTTACAATGTTGGAGAGATGTATATATCCTCCGACAGGCAAACAACTTCCAGTAATGAAGGGTATCTAGCTTGGCTGTTAGGAAAGATTGAGTGGGATGACGATATACAACTCAGTAACAACATTGGAGAGCTATATTATGATTATGATGTCACAAGAATGAATAAGAATGAAGAAGGATTTATAATAGTGGATAGACCGATAGGAAATTTAACTGAAGAAAATCCACCCGAGGCGGAGCTGAATATGAGATTAAAAAAGTTCTCTGATAATGATTGGCCAATTTGGCCATCAACTGATAGTCATCAACATGAAACTTGGGTAAATCTTGGAGATTGGAATGACGGTCATCCTGTTTATCCAAAACTCAAGATTGATTATTATAACTAATCCGTGTACCATCAACACAAAAAGTGTACAAGTTTAACATTGATGTTAAATTTGTACACTTCTTTTCATAAAACAGATATATCGTTTGTCATATTCGTTCCTGGTCATATTTCCATCAGTGATATCATTTCCAATAGTATAATTTTTAACTTGTACAATAATACATCTTTATGTACTCCATTCCATTTGTTAGAGGTATGGGTGTATGTATTTTAGCGCAATGATAAATTAAGAAATGTAAATCATGAAACTATATACATAAATCATGAAGAGAACATTTTTTGCAGTCATTCTATCAATCATTGCCATAGGAATGTATGCACAACACACACTCAACCTCTCCGGACAATGGTCGTTTCAAATCGACAGAGAAGATGTCGGGATAAAGGAACAATGGTTCAGAAAACAATTGACGGACAATATCAATTTACCGGGTTCCATGCCCAAAAAGCTGAAAGGCGACAAAATAACCGTCAGCACTCAATGGACAGGGAGCTTGTACGACAGTTCCTATTATTTCAATCCTTATGTGGAAAAGTTCAGGGTGGAGGAAAACATCAAGTTCCCTTTCTTCCTGACTCCCGACAAACATTATGTAGGTGTGGCATGGTATCAAAAAGAAGTAATATATCTCTGATTGGAAAGGCGAACGCATCATTCTATACCTTGAACGCCCTCATATCGAAAGTACTCATTGAAAAACATTACTTCTCCATTAAAACTGAATCTGGAAGTAAAGATACAAGGAACGGAGTTTGCAAACGATTGGAATTTTTGGGTATATCCCTCCGAAGTAACATTCTTCTGATTCTCTGTAAGATAGCGAGGTGTTGTACGTCCTTTATCGACATTACAGGTAGATTTAAAGGGATAAATAGTTGATAACTAGGGGGTGTTTGCGTCTATACAACGTCATTAGGTCGTAGATAGGTCGTAGATAGGTCGTAGTTACCTCGTAGATACTCCGTAGATACTCCGTAGAAAGATGCGATGATTGCCCGTAATACATTACGATTTTAAGTAATAAAAAGCTATTAAATCATATAAACAACCTGAAAAACTCCTATTTTATAAATTCACTACGGGCAAAATATAACTATAAACTCATAATATCATTACACGAACAATGAAAAAACTACTTACTGCGTTATCTCTTTTAGGATTGTTTGCCAACTGCAACCCTCAACACAACAACAATCAAGTCCCCTCTTTCGATTGGATTGAAACAGCACAAAAACCGGATTTTTCATGGGTAAACAACGTAGGCGCAAAGGTTTTTCCTACCACAGACAGGATATTTAATGTAAAAGACTTCGGAGCCGTAAATGACAGTACACAATTCAGCACACCATTTATTCAGGCTGCAATAGACTCCTGCCATATTGCAGGGGGAGGAACGGTAATATTTGACCCCGGTTATTATGTTACGGGAGCTTTGTTTCTCAAAGAGGGAGTAAACCTGCACATCGCCAAAGAGGTTATCCTGCTGGCAAGTACAAACATTGACGACTATCCGGAATTTCGTTCACGCATTGCCGGAATAGAGATGGTATGGCCCTCTGCCGTGCTTAATATTAAGGATACCAAAAACGTTGCCATATCCGGTGAGGGTACAATAGATTGTCGCGGAAAAGTATTTTGGGAAAAATATTGGAATATGCGTACCGACTATAATCCAAAAGGACTTCGATGGATTATTGATTACGACTGTAAGCGGGTGCGTGGTATCCTTGTATCAAATAGTTCGGACATAACATTGAAAGATTTTACCCTGATGCGCACGGGTTTCTGGGGCGTGCAGGTGCTCTATTCTCACAATTGCACCGTCAACAAACTTACCATCAACAATAATATCGGTGGTCACGGACCGAGTACGGACGGTATTGATATTGATTCGTCCACTCATATCCTTATCGAAAATTGTGATGTGGATTGCAACGACGACAACATCTGCATCAAAGCCGGCAGAGATGCCGACGGTCTGCGGGTTAACAGACCCACGGAATATGTGATAATTCGTAATTGCATTGCCCGCAAAGGAGCCGGACTTATCACTTGTGGCAGTGAAACTTCGGGAGGTATTCGTAACATATTGGGTTATAATCTGCAAGCCTACGGAACATCTTCCGTACTAAGATTGAAATCTGCCATGAATCGCGGCGGTACGGTTGAAAACGTTTACATGACAAACGTAAAAGCCGACAGTGTGAGAAATGTACTTTCCGTTGACCTGAATTGGAATCCGAGCTACAGTTATTCCACATTGCCCGACGAATATAAAGGTAAAGAAATTCCCGAACACTGGACAGTGATGCTTACTCCCGTAGAGCCTAAGGAAAAAGGCTATCCGCATTTCAAAAATGTATATCTTTCGGACGTAAAAGCAACCAACGCTACCCAATTTATCTCCGCAGCCGGCTGGAACGATTCATTAAGACTTGAAAATTTTGCATTGTATAATCTTGATGTTGAAGCTCAAAAGGCGGGCAACGTAGTATTTACCAACCGGATGAATATGAAAAACATTGTGTTGAAGATTGTTGATAAGAGTGAAATTACATTAGAAAATAACATCTCACTTACCTCAGATATTCGTTATGAATAAATTAAAACATGCGATTATAACGTTTTTTTTCTTATCTTCGCGTTTCAAGCGATAGGAAAAGACAATAGAAATTTCGATATTATTTATAAATGGTTGCCATGCGCAGAATTATCATATATTCACTCCCTTTGACCATGCCGATGCTTCCGGTCCGGAAAAATCCATTCCCAGTATCCTGCAAGAAAACAATTTAATAGGAGTATGTTGGGCAGTTATTGATTATGACAATGATCCCGCAAATAAGGACGGATTTTGAAAAACCAGATGGACGTCCGCTATATGTTACAGACGATGCCGAAATAGTGAAATAATTTATCAACATCAATCAATTATATATGAAAAAATATCTATTTATTATGGTCATTGCTATTACTTTAGCTTCATGCAAAGAAACAAAAAAGAGTATTGCTGAAGCAGAAAAAATCGATTACACAGTGGAACAGTTTGCCGATTTGCAAATATTACGATACCGTGTACCCGGTTTTGAAGAATTATCTCTCAAACAAAAAGAGTTAGTTTATTACTTGACGCAAGCCGCATTGGAAGGACGGGATATTTTGTTTGACCAAAACGGGAAATACAACCTTGTTATTCGCCGGACACTTGAAGCTCTGTATACCGAGTATAAAGAAGACCGGAACGATGCCAACTTTACCGGTTTGGAAGTATATCTGAAACGTGTATGGTTTTCCAACGGTATTCACCACCATTATGGCTCCGAAAAGTTTGTTCCTGCTTTTACTCCTGAGTTTCTCAAACAAGCAATACTCAATCTGGATGCTTCCAAACTTCCTCTAATTGAAGGGCAGACGGCGGAACAATTATGCAAAGATATTTTTCCCGTTATTTTCGACACAAAAGTAATGCCTAAGCGTGTGAACCAAACCGACGGACAAGATTTGGTGTTAACTTCGGCAGCCAACTATTATGAAGGAGTTACCCAAAAAGAAGCCGAAGCCTTTTATAATGCAAAAAAGAACTCAAA
>SNRY01000008.1_pt1 | contig 98529 bp, 81 predicted proteins | sample 4693421 | NCBI WGS metagenome assembly SNRY01 (sample SAMN11003215, study PRJNA524138) | termite gut metagenome | isolation source: Bacteroidetes bacterial symbionts from single cell of protist host amplifed... | host: Streblomastix strix ... | reverse complement strand
AGGCATCCTGAACAAATAAATGAGCAGACATTAAAAGAGATTTACCACAACCTACCTTTCCCATTAGATAAATACCCTTGTCAATATCTAATTTGCATAATGTTCGATCACTTGTCAGATAATAATAGAATTGATGGATAACAGGCAAATTAAATTCATCTATAATAAATTCATGCTGTACGCCATCCAACATGGTTCTTCCACCAACTATTTTAGCCGATTCCGTTTTTGAAAGAGTGATATTATTCAACCGGAGACTGGTAAATATTTCTTCGTTAAGTAGTGCTGCTTTTCGGTAAAAAGATGGATAAATGGGTTCATTCATAATTATTCAAAGTATAACGTTAAACAATTATATTTTTTAATGTTTCTGCTGTCTCTGCTACTCTCTGAGTTGTTTTTATATTTTCTTCTGCCATTTCGACAGCAACCTTTACTACTTTTCCCCAAAAGCCAGAATTTGCTGGAGCTTTAGAATTAAGGATATTATGTACCGTTACTCGTGAGCAACCAACTTTTTTTGCTATAGCTTCTTCATAACCGCGAGGAAGGTGATTTTTAATTATATCCAAATTATTTTCCATTTTTATCAATACTGTTTTGAAATTATATTGAAATTATACTAACTTTATACTGAAAATGTAATCAAAATGAAAACAGACTGTAATGTAATAAAGGACAAAAATGCAATCTATTAAGATAATTTAATGTTTAGATATATGCACATAGGCAATAAAATAAAAACAGAAATTACTAATAGAAGGATATTGATTACTGATTTTGCAAAACTTATAAATAAAAGTAGATCATATATATACTCTATTTTTGAGAAAGAAAATATTGATACAGAGTTACTCATACAAATAGCAAATGTCTTAGAAATACCTGTGTCTTCATTTTTTGACGAAGAAATACTAAGTGTATATCAAAACAAGACATCTAATGTAGTTGTAGGGAGAGATAACAATGGTCGAATTTCGATGGCGGATTGCCAAGAAAAACTTAATGAAGCTTTATTTGAAATAAGACGCCTTGAGGAAATAATCGAAGGAAAAGAAAAACTCCTTGAAGAAAAAGAAAGGTTGATAAACGTATTAATGAATAAATAAATGTATGTGAGGAATATCTGTCGCTAAAATAAAAAGTTGCAAATACAACACTCTCATGGTGTTTATAAGGTGAAAATCTTATGGCGGGACTCTTAATCAATGGGTCCAGGGTTCGAGTCCCTGAGAACTTGTGCTGAAAACCGAAGGGCATTTGGTGCAGAAGATTTTCATTGATTCACGGAATTATCTTTGGATCGGGACTCAAAAGAGGTTGTACCGTTCGACTGACCGAAGAAGTGTTGAGCTGATGATTCCCGGAGAATATATTTATCAGCTATATGATGATTCCAAATCTAACCTTTGGGTAGCTACTCGTGAGAAGGGTATGTATCGGATGGACAAACGGGATCGTATTCAAGAGTTCACGCAGATTGTCGGCAATCCCAATAGTTTGGCAGGCGATTAGGTACGTGATTTTGTGGAAGACAACGAAGAAAATCTTTGGATCGGGACTTTTAAAGGATTGAATCGGTATGATCCGCATACTAATCGGTTTATTTTGATGGACCCTTTTCACAAACTCCGTCCGAATGAGTATAATTGATAAATTTATCCACCAAAATCATACTGTCATATACGGCTGCTGCCAATTTATCAGGATCATTTTCCAATAAGAAGAAACACTGTAATACATTGAAATTGCACCAGGGATTCCAATTATTCACTAAGTTGCCCGGACGATAATCAAAAGCCATCCACCAGAAGGTATGATCGTTGGTGAAAGGATCCAGTATCCTTTCCTGCAGTTCCTGATGAAGCCGTTCCGATATAATCGGATTTACCTTGTCAAATTCCGTATGCAGGAAGTAATATACCCATGATAACAATGAGGAAAGGTCGCCGGAAATTAAATCAATCACTTGTTTCTGGTTATCGGGAAGCGAACGATGCGATAGTTGTGCCCCCTCCCAAATGTGCCAATTCCCGCCTAGGAAGACATTTCGCATAGATAAAACACACCGTTGATGAGTGGATCGACAAAACGGCTTTTACTCTCGGCTAGTTCGACCATTAATAGATCGACTATCACCTGGATATTGCTGTTAAGTGGCTCTTCCATAACCTTCCGGTTTACACTCTGTTCAAATTCAATGTAATCGGTGGCTTTGACAACTCTCCGTATATTCAAGTCGTCTCTCTCCCGATTTAATGAAGCGAGCTTTATGGTCGCCCAGAAACCTATCCCAACCCACTCTATCGGAGTAAACAGGATATGGTACCCATTGTTGATTGAGAATCAACGATGATTTTACCTTGGATAAATCAGCGGTTTGTTGCAGCAAGTTCCGTTCCGTATAGGCATACACCGGAAGCGCAGTAAGCGTTAATAGAAAAGAGATGCAACAAAGGCGATAATTCTATTTTGACTGATATATACGGACATAATCAACTCGAAATTCAACGGGCAGACAGCTCGGATCAAGTTTACCACCTAAAGTGCGTTCAGTGGAGGCGCCCAAAGCAAGGTTAAGCAGAATGGAAAACTTCTGATTAAACGGATTGGGTGAAATGATCGCCATGTCGACCACGTGGGTTACTTTATTATCAATGGCAAAGGTAAGTTGGCGAGTATTCCAGTCTAAACTGTAAACATGGAATTCATCGGAGTAGGCCTTATCCGAAGTAGGCTTTTTAGTTTGCTGCGTCCATTGACCAGTTGTGGATCCAGTGCCGTAAATAACATTCTGAATCATTACTTTTGGATCTTTGGCTGCATATTCCATGATGTCAATTTCACCGCACTTTGGCCAGCCATCACCAGTATTTTGGCCGTCTCCCTTTGCCCAGAAAGCAGGCCACGGTCCATTACCTGCCGGCACTTTCGCCCGGATTTCAAAACGCCCGTATTGCCACGATTGTTTTTTGTTGGTAATAATACTTGCTGAAGTAATGTCATCCGTACCATTGTAAGGTGTAGCTTCTTTACGGCCTGTAATGATCAGCATCCCTCCCTCTATTCTACAGTTTTCGGAACGGGCTTCTGTGTAATACTGGATTTCATCGTTGCGCACATGCCCTTTTTCATACGTCCAATTGGCGGTGTTAACCATTGTACCTTCGTTGAACTCATCAGCCCATACAAGTTGCATTTCTATTGCCGACTTCAGCTGGTCGTCGATTTTATACTTATCCACCGGTTGTATCGGATTCTGTTGCTCTTGTTTCTTCGATTCGTCGTTTTTGCCGCAAGCCGAGAGGAATGTCGCAGTCACAATTGTTATGAACAAATAATATATTTCCATCATATCTTTAAAAGGTGTGAGGCGCTTTACACGCCCCACACTTTAATTATTCTCTCATTAGTTATATATCCAACCCGGTGTTGGTTTCAGATTCGGGTTGCGTTCGATCTCTGTTTTTGGCACAGGCCAAGTATACCATTGGTCGCCAATCCAGTTGTAAGTTCCACCAGTGCTGACTTGTCCGCCATGAACTTGCTCCACGAACTTGCGGTCAAACTTGGTTTCCTTTAGTGTACGCCAGCGCATTTCGTCGAAGAAGTTAATACCTTCGCCTACAAATTCGCGGCGGCGTTCGTCGCGCACGTAATTGCGTGCTGTAGTTTGGTTGGTGAACGGAGCGTCAGGCGTGGCTATACCTGCACGGTCGCGCACTTCTTTCACTTTGTTTTTGGCTCCGGAAAGGTCGCCCGATTCTACAAGCGCTTCTGCCCACAGCAGCAATACATCGGCATAACGGATGATGGGTTCGTCGATGGGGTTGTTTTCACGGTAAGCAAATTCAAGTCCTTCGCCCACAAATTTGCGGTGAATGTACACTAATTCGGCTTGAGCATTAGCAGCTCCGCTGGGTTTATAACCCGTCACGTAGTTGCTCTCTGCTGCTGCGTCGTTAAAATAAGGCTTGCCGGGCACAGGCCAGCGATAGACGTATGTTCCCTCGGCGGTTCCGGTACTATTAAGACCTGTGAATTCTGCGTAAGGAGTGACAACATTGAATGCCAATCGCGGGTCGCGACTCGCGTAAGCTTTCTTAATACGCTCTTCGTTGCCTTCCGGCAAATAAAGTTGTTTCACTTCGTCGGGTAGATTGCCAAGCCCCGTGTTCCCGTTGATAATGCTGGTAACAGTGCTATGGATAGGTGATCCGTCATACAGGGTATTACGGACGAAGAAAACTTTACGATTAGCCACAGCAGTGCTTTCCCACTGAGGAATAAAGTCCGACCAGTTGAAAGATTTAACGGTACCATCAGGGTTGATCACTTCGTAGAGTTCTACCACAGCGGGAGCGACACGGATGTCAGTCCAACAACCGCGAGTGTCCTTCCCTCCCTGTTGGAAAGCGGCAACGTATTTCTGTAGAGTCGATCCATACCCTCCTGCACCTCCTGAAAGATCTTCAATGTACTGTATGCTCAAAATCATCTCTTCGCAACGTTCATTGGCTTCTTTGAAGAGCATTTTATAGCTTTGATCACCTGCACCGGTATAAAGTTTGTAACCACAGTCCGACACTTTGGCGAAGTCGGCAGCCGCTTTGTCATACTGTTTTGTAATCAGGTAGGCGCGACCACGCAGTGCGTAGGCGCATCCTTTGCTCACACGTCCTTCACCATGAATGTCGTTATTGGGCAGGTTAGGTTCATCAATAGCCTCGGTAAGGTCTGTGATGACCTGCGCCCAAATTTCTGCTTCGGGGGTCTGAGCTTCGATACAGTCATCTGCTGCAATGGGTTCCAAGTAGAGAGGCACACCAAGACCGCCGTTACCGAAGATTTCGTTCAGACGACCATAGAAGAAGGCGCGCAGTACTTTCACTTCGGCCAGGCGTTTTGCCTTTTTCGCTGCATCCATATTGGCATTCGGGATGTTGGCAATGGCTCCATTGGCACGATGAATGCCATCGTAGTACCATTTCCATGTGTCAGAGAAGTAACTATTGCCCGGGTTGACACTGCTTGTAAAGAGATTATTCATCGCCAGACGGCTGGAGCCTGACATGCCCAACACATCCAGTCCGTAATAGCCCACCCAAAGACCTGCTCCTACCATACCATTACTGTATATAGGTTTCTTTAAGGAGGTGTAAACACCGGTTACCCCTTTCTCAACGAGGCTCTCGGTCGACCACATATTGCCGCCCGTGATTTCTGCGTAGGGTGCAGTATCCAGGTCTACACATGCTGACATACTGGTCAACATTAAAATTGTCGCTATAAAATATGTTATCTTTTTCATATCTATTGTCGTTTAAAAAGTGAGGTTTATACCGCATGAAACTAATTTTGCAATCGGGTATATAATCACCGAGCCGCCTAATTCGGGATCAACAGCCGGAAAATCCTTGCTTTTGATGGTCAGTAGGTTTTCCCCCGCTACAAAAAGGCGGCACTTGTTGATTTTGGCAGGAGCTACCCACTTCTTAGGTAACGTATAGCCGATTTGCAGCGATTTGAGTTTCAGGTATGATGTGTTGAACAAATAGAAGGTATTGGTTGCCATCTGTCCGCTACCGTTATAAAGTCTCGGATACTTTGCCGCAATATTTGCCGTGGGGTCGGTGGCAGGATCATAGTTGTCGTAGTTCTCCATTGATTTCTTCATGTCGAACGCGTAGAACATGTTGGCGGCATCGGCAGGCAAAGCGTCAGTATTTTCACTTATCTCATTACTGTTTGCGCCGCGTCCGCGGATGTAGGCGTAAGAGCCAAGTCGTCCTGCAAACATGGCGCTCACGTCGAGACCTTTATATTCTGCACTCAGATTGAAACCGAAGACAAACTTGGGAACGGAAGACTTACCGGTAAATTCACGGTCGTTAGAGTCGCCGTACTTACCATCACCGTTAAGGTCTGCCAACAGCTTTTCGCCGTACCAGATCTGCCCACTTCCGCTTCCGATAATCTTATTATTAAAGGAGTATCCGGCTGCTACCATCGACTTCGCCCATTCAAGGTCGGCTTTCGTACGGATCATACCGTCTTTCGGACCTCCATTAGGATTCACCGTACCGTCAGTATTCGTATAGGTACCGCTTCCCGAGTAGGGACGGCGCAGGAAGTACTCGTCAATCATGTGTCCTTCCACTTTGCGGGTATCTCCTCCGGTAGACACGTCATCGAGGTTGATATAGCCCCAGGTAGGGTTTCCGTTCATATCGACCAGTATTTCGTCTTGTGCATAGACCAAGCTTCCCTTAAAGTTGGTCACTTTGTTGGTATTGTAGTTCAAGTTGAATCCGATGCTGTAGTTGAAATCCGTCCCGATTTTGTCATTCCAGTTCAAGTTCAGATCGATTCCGCGATTCTGCATATCGCCTGCGTTACTCATAGCAGCACTGACAGTACCCAGTGTGAGGTAAGTAGGCGGCGTATTCAAAATACCGCTGGTTTTCCGGAGGTAGTAATCGAATTCCACATTCAGCCTGCGGTCGAGGAAAGAAGCGTCAACTCCAAGACCGATGGTAGTAGTTTCCTCCCACATCAACGCATAATTGGGTAACCTTCCCAATATCAAACCATTTGTTATGGCTTCGTTGAACACGCCGAGTGTCTTGTTATATTTTTCCTGCCAGTCGTAGTTTCCGCTGACGGTGTTACCCAGCGAACCGTACGAAACGCGCAGCTTTAAGCTGTTAACATAAGGCTGTACGGGTGCAAAGAACGATTCTTCACTCATGCGCCATCCGGCCGAGAAGGATGGAAATATCTCTCCGCGATGTCCGGGAGCAAATCGAGAGGATGCATCCGAACGGAGGTTACCCTCAAACAGGTACCTGCCCTTGTAGTCATAATTCACACGACCGAAGTAAGACAACATGGCGTAATCTGTCTTGGCGCTACCGCCGATGCTCTGCACCTCGGTAGCTGCGGTAATATCGGTTACATCCCAGTCCATCAATCCCCTCTTGGTAGCGCTGAATCCGCTGTTCTTTGCGTAATACTGCTCCTGTCCTACGAAAGCACCCAATTCATGATTACCGAATTTTCTGTTGTAACGGATAATCAGGTTGGTGGTGTAGCTTATCGAGTTATAGGCATAGCGATACGAGGTGGTGTTGTCAATATTGGGTTTATTATCTACAATAGCCTCATCGCCGGTACCCAGACGGAAGCGATAACGCGGCTGATTCTGGCTGTAGTGCTCGTCTTCGCGCGTGTATTCGCTATAGTTGAACTTGGCTTCGGCGGTGAGTCCTTTCCATAGTTCCACGTTGGTATACCATGAAGTGTTGATGCGTGTGTACTCGTTCTGTCCGCCTTCAGCGGCTACGCTTGCCAATACGTTATTCATAGCGGTCATGTTAGGATCTTCGGATGCGCCATAGAGTCCATTGTACTTAGGATTGATACCCGGATAAGCTTGTTGCATATAGGTCATATCAATGCTTCCCGGATCTTTGAATTCCTTGGTGGCGTAGGTTTGCGTACCGAAAGTGATAAAGTCCGCAATCTTGGTTTCCACATTCGCCCGGAGGTTGAAACGCTGCAAACCTGTATTTTCCAACGTACCCGGATTGTTTTGATAGCCTAACGACAAGAGGTAAGTAGAGTTGTCACTTCCACCCGAAACCGAAACATTATGTTTCTGGTAATTGGTGGGTTGGAACATCACTTGCGCCCAGTCGGTGTTAGGATAAGCCAGCCAGTTGGGAATTTCATTGCCCGTCGTTGGGTCTTTGTAGATGCCATTGGGATTAGCGTTGGCAGCTTTCCAGTCTGCAATCGTTTGATCGCCGTACCATGTAGAGTTACCCGTGGTGTTAAGCTGTGCCAAATTGTGGAGCCTCATATACTCGGGCATATCCGACAAGAATTCCAACGAAGTTTCGGCTTTTTCTTGCGCAAACAGCGAGGAAACCGTTACCCTTGGTTTCTCTTTCTTACCTTTCTTCGTAGTTACCAAGATTACACCCGCAGCCGCACGCGACCCGTAGATAGCAGCCGAGGCCGCATCTTTCAGGAAGGTGATACTCTCCACGTCATCGGTATTCAGCGGCGCCATATCGGCTACCACTCCATCAACAAGAATCAGCGGGTCGCTGGCATTGAACGAGGTTGTCCCCCTGAAACGGATGGAAATTGATTCGTCGCCCGGATTACCACGACCTTGCGTCACCCGAATACCGGGAGCTAATCCGCCCAGTGCAGCAGACAAGTTCGTAACAGGTCTGTTCTCTAATTTTTTTGAATCAACGGTAGAAACTGACCCGGTCAAGTTAACTTTCTTCTGCACACCGTATCCCACGACCACAACTTCATCCAATACCTTGGAATCCTCCTCCATATAAACGGTTATTTTTCCCGATTGTGCGAGTTGTTCCACCAGCTTGTAGCCAATGCTAGTGAATGTAATCACTACTCCCGGCTTCACTTTAAGCGTGAAGTTTCCATCCAGATTGGTGATGGTTCCGTTGGAGGTTCCTTTTTCAACGACTGAGACTCCAATGACCGGATCATTTGTTCCCTTGTCTAAAACTTGTCCCTCAACAGTTATTACATTTTGAGCATACAAGCCGATGCTAAAAAATAAAAGAGTAAGGCACATGAGGAGATATATCATTATTCTCCTTCCTGAGATTAGGTTTCTTTTCATCTTATTCAGATTTTAATTAATTAAAAGATTCATAAATGAGTGAAAAAAGTAATTCATAGGTTCATTTCGCATAATTCATAGATTTAATAATTAGTAATTTAAATTGTCAATTATCCTAATACGCTAAAAAGTCAATCTTTCACTTTTGTGTTCATTCGTTGAGACTGTAAATAACTACTAACAATAATTCGGGTTTTCATTAGACCATCATTAAACGGTCGTCTATTGATATGAATCTTGCAATCATATCATTAATGTTCATTTTCTAATTGTAAACAATCAATATTATGTTTTCATAATTCCTTTTTATTTTCTTAGTATTCAATTATCTCCAACTTTTGTTACACCATAATCGAAGGTGAGGTGCAAGGGTTGTTTGTCCTTTTTATATTAATACCGGTTAATAATATAATTAAGGAGAAGAGGTTGATAGTGTCGTTTTTTCATAGTATATTGATTACTTTACACACCATACGGTACTGTCGTTGAGGCGATCTTTTTTTCCTGTTGAATTTACCTCTATCCGATTTTCTCCAGAAGCGAGTTTTACGTTTGTCCACCGGAAAGTGGCGTATTTATCCGCTTTCAGTTTGCCGATAGATTTACTGTTGATCCGAAGTTCCAATTCTGGCAAGTTGGAGAAGACCAGAATCTCAGTATCCGGGTTTGTCCGTTCCCTGTTCCTTCGGTTTGCAATGTAAACAAAAGGTTCTTTCTTGTTCCAATTGGCTTTGTAGAAATAGAATGCATCTTTTTTCACCGTACGGTCAAAAGTTACTATACCTTTGTCGTTGATTCCCGGTCGATCCCCTTCCGTGCGATGAGCAGCTCCGAAATCAAACAGATTCCAAATAAAGGATCCCCATAGATAGGGGCGTTCCGCAATCTCTTTCCAATTATCTATATGGTAAGCAGTTTGCACATTCTCGGGATGCCACCAGCCACTGGGATTGATTGATGTCAAGGAATCCTGTTGGTGATAGATGCTGGCGCCCGCTCCATATTCACTAACGGCAATTTTATCGGAAGGATAAGAACGATGCGCCCGGTCAGCCCATTTGCCGAGATCAGCAGGCTTCCCGCCATACCATCCCATGTATTTGTTCCAGGCAATCACATCCGTAATCCGGTTTATAGGATCGTTGTCCGACAAAAATGTGGCTGATGCCGTCAAACGTGTGGGATCTTCCCGATGGGCAATCTCGTTTAACTCTTTCACATACTCCGTTGGGTTATCTCCTTGTGTTTTCAGTTCGTTAAATAACCCCAAAAAACAGATGGATGGATGGTTGTAATGCTGTCGTATCAGCTCCCGAAGTTGCTCTTTCCCGTTTTCCCGAAATGACGGCTGATTGGTAAATCCTTGATCCAGATATCCTCCGGGACCGATAAACGGGATTTCTGCCCAGACTACCAAACCGTACTGGTCCATTAACTCATAGAAATAGGCGGCTTGTGGATAGTGTGCCAGCCGGACGGCATTAGTACCCATCTCAGCCATAATGGCGGCATCCTCGTCGTGATGTTCTTTAAGAAGAGCATTCCCCTGTTTCGGACGGTCCTGATGGCGACAAACCCCTCGTAGTTTGAGTGGTTTTCCATTCAGGAAAAATCCTTTTTCCGCATCAACCCGGAAATAGCGCAGTCCCAGCGGTTGGATTATCCGGTCTATCACCTTGCCGTCAACACTCAATATAATTTCTGTTTGGTAAATAAAAGGATCTTCCACTCCGTTCCACAAATGAGGATTATTTATAGTGAAGGGAATTTTCAGTTGATTTTCTCCCTGACTTACCGCTTGGTTCCCGGAAACCTCCCGAATCAATTTCTCTCCGTCCCATACTTTAACTTCTACCTTTACCGGCTGAACGGAAGCAGTTGCATTAGATATGATTACCCGTGTTTCAACCTCTGCCGTTTTTTCGGTCACACTGCTTTGTGTCAGGTAGATTCCGGGAGAGGCATAATCGGTTGGAGAGATGCAAACGGAGTCGGTCACCAGCAGATAAACATCCCTGTATATCCCGCCGTACATATTGAAATCTCCCACTAACGGCATCACATCCTGAGTCAGCGCATTGCTCACTTTAACCGTTAACCGGTTGGAACCGGACGGTTGTATCCAATCCGTCAGTTCAAACACAAAAGCGCCGTATCCTCCACGGTGTTCACCAACGTATTTCCCGTTGACGAACAACTGGGTAATTGTGTTGGCTCCTTCGAAACGTAAAAAAAGCCGTTTACCTGCCCATTCGGGACGAACAGGCAGTTTTTTTTCATAAATGCCGGTCCCTCGAAAGTAATCCGGTTTTCCCACAAGTGCATCCGTTGTGTTCCAAGTATGCGGTAAATCCACTTGTTGTTCGCTGCGGGGTTGTACCTGGTGGGAAAATCGGAATGTCCAGTCTGTGTTAAGTGAAATTAATTCCCGTTCGGCAGATGCTGATATCCAACCGACGGCGATAAACAATGTGGTAACTAAGATTCTATTCATAACATTATTCATTTTTATCACTGCAAAGATATGTTAATAATAAATATAACCTACAAAATTATCCTAATTAATGTATCGAAAAGTTCAATACGTACTTTTTAACATTTTCCAGGTAAGGCAAAGTTGGTTGCAAATTCCCATCCCAATAATCAAGAGGAATAAAAATATTTGCTTTACTTTGTCTATCAATCCGCCCATGTTTAAATCGCAACCGGATTTTATGCAGATTAGCATCGATTTTCATGGATAAAGACAAATAAATAATAGTTGCCATAATTGTGATAATTCACGACGATATGAGTGCTTTTTTTATTGACACAATAAAAAGATTATAAAGTGGTACGAAAGAAAAAAGAGTTTCCCTTGCTTGAAAAGGTAACGATAACAGATGTTGCAGCTGAAGGAAAAGCTATTGCAAAAGTTAATGACTTAGTAATATTTGTACCTTATGTGGTACCGGGTGATATTGTTGATTTGCGAGTGAAGCGGAAAAAGAATAAATACGTTGAAGCCGAAGCCGTCAAATTCCATAAATATTCGCCGGTACGTGCTGTTCCTTTTTGCCAACATTATGGAGTATGCGGCGGCTGTAAATGGCAAGTTCTCCCATACTCCGAACAGTTAAAGTACAAACAAAAGCAAATAGCAGACAATTTAGAACGTATTGGTAAAATTGAATTACCTGATATTTCTCCTATCCTCGGTTCAGAGCAGACCGAATTCTATCGCAATAAGTTAGAGTTTACCTTTTCCAATAAACGTTGGCTAACAAATGAAGAAATCAAACAAAACACGGTCTATGAACAAATGAACGCTATAGGTTTCCATATTCCCAATGCTTTCGACAAAGTGCTTGCGATAGAAAAATGTTGGCTGCAAGATGATGTGTCCAATCGCATACGAAATGCAATACGTGACTACGCCTATAAGAACAACTACACTTTTTATAACATTCGGCAACAGGAAGGAATGCTTCGGAATATAATCATACGCACTTCTACCATTGGCGAACTAATGGTGATTCTCATTTGCAGTATAAAGACAGAATATGAGCAAGAACTCTATAATCGTCTTTTGCAATACGTTTCCGATTCATTTTCCGAAATAACCTCCCTCTTATATGTGATTAACAATAAATGTAACGATACTATCACCGACCTTGAAGTCCGTACATTTAAAGGAAGAAGCTATATATATGAAGAAATGGAAGCGCTGCGTTTTAAAATTGGAGCCAAGTCTTTTTATCAAACCAATTCCAAACAAGCATATAATTTATATAAAATCGTACAGAACTTTGCGCAATTGACCGGTGATGAGTTGGTTTACGATTTATATACAGGCACAGGGACCATTGCCAACTTCATTGCTTGCCGGTCTCGTCAAGTAATAGGTATAGAATATGTGTCCGAAGCTATAGAAGGTGCCAAAGAGAATGCGAAAATTAATGCAATCAACAATACATTATTTTTTGCAGGAGATATCAAAGAGATACTAATACGGGATTTTATTGACGAACACGGTCGTCCTGACGTGATTATCACAGACCCGCCGCGTGTGGGAATGCACAAAGATGTAGTAGATGTGATTCTCTTTGCCGAACCCCAACGCATGGTATATGTCAGTTGTAACCCTACCACACAGGCAAGAGATTTAAGCTTGCTCGATACAAAATACAAAGTAATAGCCGTACAACCGGTAGATATGTTCCCACACACGCATCATGTAGAGAATGTCGTTTTACTTGAACTAAGAAGTTGAATCTACGGAGTGAAAAAATATCCGAATGTTTTGCGCAATTAAATACAAACGTATATCTTTGCCTCGCTTTTTAGGAGAAAGCATGATGAAGAGAATAGATTGTCCTATGGTGTAATGGCAGCACAACAGTCTTTGGTTCTGTTTGTCTAAGTTCGAATCTTGGTAGGACAACACAAAAATAAGAGGTTTAATTAATATAATTAATTAAGCCTCTTTGTCTTTCTAATATCAAAACCGATTACGAACTTTTCATTATCCAAGCATTCTCATGGTTTTTACGTAGCTTGAGTAGCAACAGTTTTCTGTATGCATCTTCATAAGTAGAGAAAGACATTATGCTAATGCAAACCACACGATTGACTGTTATCGTTTGGATATTGGAATAACCCTCTTTTTTCAACGCTTTCATGTCCTTTTGCGCCATTCGAGGATTCTCTGTCATGGAAGCAATGATATGATATTTTGTACTTTTGACGGCTTTCTTCTTAGCAATAACCGGAACAATAGTCTTTTCTGTTTGAGGTGTCGTAACTTCTGTCTTCTTTCCTGTTACGGGTTCTATATTTTCCACCCTTTCCTCCTTGACATTCTGTTTATTTTCCATTGCTACAAGTTCTTGCTCGTAACCATTTTCCTTTTGATTGGTTGAGGTTACAGGAGCAATAACAATAGAATGTTTAAAAATGTCAGGGAAAAGCAATAAGGCATAATTCCTGTCTTCGACGTTTGTGTTCTCAACCGACGGAGATAAGAAAAAGGACAGAAACAATACTGCGGTAATAGCAACTGCATAACGGAAACATGAAACAAGAATTGTACTGTGACGCCCTGTCCGCTGATTTGGATTTAATTCAGAAATCTCTTTTATCTCAAAAGAATCTAATCCGTATAGATATGGAGTTGTTGTTTTATTATTATAAGGAGTAAATTCATAAGTATTTTGAGATGTACAATGAATCTCGCCTATATTCGGCAACTCAAATTTCCTCTTCTCTTGCAGAAAGGAAACAAGCTTTTCAACATCTCTTTTTATCATTTGAGCTGCATCGGAAAAAGATACATCGTATTTTTTCATATACGACCGCACCAGTACTCCGTCGTTTATCTTCAATTTCGGATTAAAACTTATGGAGCGAACTGGAGGAAGAAAGAGTTTTTCTCCATTCATCCGTTGCGCAGACACATAATGTGTCATAATCCCCCCAAAATCGGGAATAATCACACAATCATTCTCTAACAATAATACCTCAATATGTTGCGCTAACTCGACCATATACCTATAATATAATTTAGATATTAAAGAGTTTTTCCCGGATATGCTTCCAATGCCTTTTGCAAAATGAATAATGCCCGAACGAGATCTTCCTTTTTCAAGACATAAGCAATGCGTACTTCATCTTTACCGGAGCCCGGAGTGGTATAAAACCCGGAAGCAGGAGCCATGAACACCGTCTGCCCCTCATACTCAAAATCGGAAAGACACCATGCGCAAAACTTATCCGAATCATCAACGGGAAGCCTTGCAACAGTATAAAACGCTCCCATCGGAATAGGCGAATATACTTCGGGAATGCGATTTAAACCGTCAATTAAACAATTACGACGTTCCAAATATTCATCATACGTCTCTCGCAAATATTCATCAGGAGCATCAAGCGAAGCTTCAGCAGCAATTTGACCGATTAAAGGAGGACTTAACCGCGCTTGACAAAACTTCATCACCGCTTCACGTACTTCTTCGTTTTTGGTAATCAATGCACCGATACGAATACCACATTCCGAATAACGTTTGGATACCGAGTCAATAAGCACTACGTTGTTTTCAACTCCTTCCAAATGGAAAGCCGATATATAAGGTGAACCGGTATAAATAAATTCACGATAGACTTCATCCGAAAAAAGAAAAAGATCATACTTTTTAACTATGTCGCATATCTGATTCATTTCCCTGCGGGTATATAAGTATCCCGTAGGGTTATTAGGATTGCAAATGAGAATGCCTTTGGTACGCTCATTAATCAGTTCTTCAAACTTCTCTACTTTGGGCAGAGAAAAGCCTTCCTCTATGGTAGTAGTAATCGTGCGTATCTTAGCTCCTGCCGAAATGGCAAAAGCCATGTAGTTTGCATACGCCGGCTCCGGAACAATAATCTCATCGCCCGGATTGAGGCAAGACATGAAAGCAAACAATACGGCTTCAGACCCTCCCGTAGTAACGATAATGTCGTCTGCCGTGAGGTTTATGTTAAATTTCCGGTAATACTTGGTAAGCTTCTCGCGATATCTTTTATATCCGGCACTTGGGCTATATTCCAATATTTTATAATCAATATTTCGTATCGCATCAATAGCGACCTGGGGAGTCGGCAAGTCCGGCTGTCCTATATTCAAATGAAAAACATGTATTCCACGTTGCTTAGCTGCATCAGCCAAAGGAGTCAGTTTCCTGATTGGTGATGCGGGCATCTCGTTACCACGAATAGAGATAGTAGGCATGTTTGCTATGAACTTTAATTTAAAATAAGGTGCAAAGATAGAATTTCGGCAATAAGAAAACAAACATTACTTTATTTCATTTGAAAACGAATATGGAAAATCACTGTTATTGATGCCTCTATTCTTATTGGGAGTCAGAGACATATTGAATTTAATATTTGCCCCTTTCAATAATGTGTCATGCGTGAGATAATTTTTACTGTATGCCTGTCCGTTTACAGTCATAGCAGAAACATATCTGTTGGCTTTATTGTTGTTACCGGCATTGATGACTACCTGATTACCGTTTTCCAGATTCAGTTTTACCGATTTGAATAAAGGAGACCCCAGAATATATTCATTCGCACCCGGACATACGGGATAGAAACCCATTGCAGAAAAAACATACCATGCCGATGTCTGTCCATTATCTTCATCTCCGCAATAACCATCAGGAGCGGGAGTATATAGTTTTTCCATCACCTCGCGCACCCAATATTGAGCTTTCCAAGGCTCTCCCGAATAATCGTACAAGTATATCATGTGCTGTATGGGTTGGTTCCCATGAGCGTAGTTGCCCATATTCATAATCTGCATTTCACGAATTTCATGTATTACACCGCCATAATAGCTTTCATCGAATAGTGGAGATACATTGAATACCGAATCCAGCATCTGGTTGAATCCTTGTTTTCCGCCCATCAAACCAATCAATCCTTTTGGATCATGAAATACAGACCATGTATAATGCCAACTGTTCCCTTCAGTAAAGGCATCGCCCCATTTCAACGGATTGAACGGCGACTGGAATGTCCCGTCCAGATTCTTTCCACGCATGAGTTTATATTCAGGGTCGAAAATGTTTTTATAGTTCATTGCCCTTTTAGCAAAGACTTCTATTTCTTTTTTGGGCTTACCCAATGCTTGTCCCAATTTATAAATTGCCCAGTCATCATAAGCATACTCCAGTGTCCGGGCTGCATTTTCTCTGATATTTACATTATATGGCACGTAACCTAATTCGTTGTAATACTCAAAACCTCTACGACCGGTAGAACCTATTTTGGGATGTACGGCGTTAGCCCCGTGTACAACAGCTTCCCAGAGTGTTTCAATATCATAACCGCGAAGCCCTTTCAGGTAAGCGTCAGCCACAATCGAAGCAGAATTATTACCTACCATGCAGTCTCTGTGACCCGGACTTGCCCATTCAGGTAAAAATCCGCTTTCTTTATATACATTGGCTAAGCCTTCCTGCATCTTTGCGTTCATGGAAGGATACATCAAATTCAGTAATGGAAACAAACAACGGAACGTATCCCAGAAACCGGTATCGGTAAACATATATCCGGGCAATACCTTTCCATTGTAAGGACTATAGTGCATCACTTTCCCGGAAGCATCAATTTCGTAGAAACTGCGAGGGAATAATACGGAACGGTAAAGACAGGAATAGAACGTTCTTAAATTATTGGTATTATTATCTTCAACCTCAATTCTGCTTAGTACCTCATTCCATTTTTTCCTGCCTTTTTGTATTATATCGTCAAAAGAATCATTTTTCAACTCGGTGAGATTCAATTCAGCTTGTTCGGGGCTAATAAAAGAAGAAGCCACACGTGCATGTACCTTTTCCCCTTTTTTAGTGGAAAATCCGATTATTCCTCCTGCATGATTAGCTTTCGCTTCAAATCCTCCGGCAGAAATAGTCCCATCGGCAACAGAAGCAACATAAGAGAATGGCTTGTCGAAAACAACGACAAAATAGTTCTTGAAATTATCGGGTACACCTCCACTGTTCTTGGTTGTATAGCCAATAATCTTGTTTTCGGCAGAAATAATCTTTACATACGATCCTTTATCAAAAGCGTCAATTACGACATACGAATTATCGTTTTCGGGGAAAGTGAATTGAAACATTACGGCTCGTTCGGTTGGAGCCATTTCCGTTACCACATCATGGTCTGCCAGATAAACCCTGTAATAATAAGGTTTGGCTATTTCCGCTTTATGTGAGAACCAACTGGCTCGTTCATCCTGTTGAAACACAGCTTTACCCGTAACAGGCATGATTGCAAATTGTCCATAATCGTTTATCCACGGGCTGGGTTGATGTGTTTGTTTAAATCCCCGTATTTTATCCGCATCGTAGGTATATGCCCATCCGTCTCCCATTTTTCCTGTTTGAGGCATCCAAAAGTTCATGCCCCACGGCATGGCAATAGCCGGATAGGTATTCCCTGCCGATAGTGAGTGTTTACTCTGCGTACCTACCAAAGGGTTTACATAATCTCCTAATTCCGCCTCTTGGGCATTTAAGTTTAAAACACTCAATGCATAAAATAATAAGAATAATATCTTTTTCATTGGGGATTACTTTTTATAAATTTAAGTTGCTAAGTTACGCAAAACTACATGAAAATAAAAGCCAATCGCCTAATTTTTTTTAAATCTCTACTTTCAATTTAATTTGGGCGTTCCCCGATGGGTCGGGCTTTCCGCTTCAATCTTTTGTGGCTCGTACCCTCGCCACAAAAGGATTTACGCTCCAATCCCTCACGCGAAGAATGCCACATGCATGGTAGGGGCGACCCTCGCGGTCGCCCCGAATAGGTCCGCCCTTGAATGTTCACCCCAGCAGGGTGAGATATTTATATCATCAACCAATATTCAACCCCGACGGGGTTGTATGAATGAATTATCCGATCCGGGGCTATATATATTTCAATCCTTTCGGATTGATATTTTAATCTTTCGAATTAATGTATCCAATAAATAACCGTCCTCCAGGAAAAACGGCTCAAACCCTGTAAATAACCTTCCTTGAAGGGATACGCTCGTCCTAATCTCGATTTTTGCCGTCCTCCAAGTCTGTTTTGCCGTCCTCGTACGGTTACCTCTCGTCCTTAGCACGGCAACTCTCGTCCTTAGGACGGCAAGCCCTCGTCCTCAGGACGACAATTAAGGGGAAAAGGACGGTTGATTGTAGAGTTGTGGACGGTCGAACTAATGTTTTAAACGCACTACGAATAATTTATTTCATATTTTTAACAAAAAAGTTTGCTCTTATTGTGCAATTAAAAATATAATCTCTTATATTTGCAATTGTAATAAAATTGTAATCAATACAAATATGGAATGACACTAAATATCTATGGATATACACAAACATTTATTAACACACGGAATAAAACTTTCTTTGCAACGTATAGCTATTATGGAATATTTGTCGGAACATTCCACTCATCCTACGGCAGATGAGATTTACATGGCACTATTCCCTTTGATACCTACACTTTCAAAGACGACAATATACAATACGTTAAAACTTTTATCGGAACAAGGAGCCATACAAATGCTTACCATTGATGAAAAAAATGTACGTTTTGACGCAATTGTTTCTCCACACGCACACTTTTTATGTAAGAAATGCGGAAAGATATATGATGTGAAAATGAAAGAATTTGTCGAAAAGATAAAAGAACTTGTGGATGCAGCTTGTCATGAAACAACAGAAATGCATTATTATTACAAGGGAATTTGCAAAGATTGCTTATAGTGATTATATAAAAATGTTATTATTATTAACTAATAAAAATTTGTAAAATGAAAAAATTTAGATGTACTGTCTGTGGTTACGTTCATGAAGGTGACACAGCTCCCGAAAAATGTCCATTGTGCAAGGCTCCTGCAAGTAAATTTGTTGAAGTTGTCGAACCGGTAGGGGATGCTCTTTCTTTTGCCGACGAACATGTGATAGGCATAGCAAAGGGTAGTGACGAAGAAATAGTTAAAGACCTCAACAACCACTTTATGGGAGAATGTACCGAAGTGGGAATGTATCTTGCCATGAGTCGTCAGGCAGATCGTGAAGGCTATCCCGAAATAGCCGAAGCATACAAGCGGATTGCTTGGGAAGAAGCGGAACACGCATCCAAGTTTGCCGAGCTGTTGGGTGATTGTGTGTGGGATACCAAAACAAACTTGCAGAAACGTAAAGATGCCGAACAAAATGCATGCGCAGACAAAAAGCGCATTGCCACCCGTGCCAAAGCTTTGAACTTGGATGCCATTCATGATACCGTTCATGAAATGTGCAAGGATGAAGCCCGTCATGGAAAAGCGTTCGAAGGACTTTACAACAGGTATTTCGGGAAAACCACCTGCGAAAACTAGTAGGGTAGGAGGGAGTTGAAAGTTGAAAATGGAAAGTTGAAAGTGGAAAACTCTCAACTTTCCATTTTCAACTTTCAACTTTTACCGTTTCCTCCGTTTCCAAAAGCGTAGCTCGCTCCAGCTATTGAAATCTTTTTTAAACATCAATCCCAGCCCTTGTTTTGTAAGATTGCTGCCACGTATGTAGTAACGATCGTTGGTTTGGTTATATGCTTTTAAACGTATGTCTCCCGAATACGTAAGCAACAATTCCGTTTCAAAATCGCCCACAAAGTTTGTGTTTGCCAATGGATTTTCCCGGTAACCGAAATTACCGTTTATCAGCAAGCGGTTATTTAATAGTTGTCCGGATAGGATACCTTCCACTTCCACGTCTGTCCAGCCTTTATCTCCGGTACTTAAGTTTGTACCGATGTTCCAATTATTATTATCAACTATTTGCGACAACAAATTATTAAGCTGTCCCGATAGAGTGGAGGAGAGCACCGACGACATCATACTGGAATTCTGCGTTCGATTTGCATTATCCGCCATATAAAATTTACCAATGCCCAGCAAATACAGTATTTGCATATTCATTTCTTCCTCCGTACTTAGATAATTACGAACGAGGGTTTGTATTTCATTACGTTCATTAGGCAACTCTATATTCGGTTTTATCGTGGGAGAGTGGAAATTTCCCGTCAGATTCATTATACAATTTACTTTCACGTTTGGCTGTTTGGATATTTCCGTGTTATCCGGGATTAAATCATTCAGAGAAGCCGAGTTAACGGCATATACGGCTTGAATGTCCATCATTGCATTCAATGGATCACCGTTAAAAATGATATTACTGCCTTCTTTTATAAGAAAATCCTTACGAATTACTTCCTGTAAATTAAACTTATAAATACCTTGATTAATGTTATAATTCCCAAACATCTTCACATCACCTTTATTATAATATTCCACCCGGATACTTCCCGCACCGTTTCCACTGATATAATCACCGGAAACAGGATCTAAAACAAGCTTTATCGTAGCTTCCGGAGTAGCATCTATCATAATGTTCAAATGAGTGTCCGGTTTAGGCTTTTCTTCCTCATCAATTGTTTCCGGCTTGTTCTTTTCGAAATCATAGTTGCGATCGGAATCTTTCTTTTCAGTGTCCTGTTGAACGGTTTTATCCGTAAACTTTATAAAACTACTGCTTGTTGCCGCCCCTGTGGGTTTTGTCAGGTAAGAGAAGCTGCTGCCGCGCATGGTAGTTACCGCCACATCTATATTAAGATTTTTCGAATTGCCGGCAAGCAATACATTTCCCGTTCCATACACCGTTCCGTAAAAGGGTAAGTCTGTGTCATCTTTGATGTCCATTACCAGCATATTGGTAGAACTTATATTCAGACGATAAATCATATCTTTCAGATACTGATGATGAACACTGCCGTCAACTACTCCGTAATGTTCCTTATTATCATTTATCACAATATTGTTGAATAAAAACGCTGAAGGTTTCAGGCGAATGCTGTCGTTAAAAGCAAATGTCGTATTAAGAATATTTATTTTCATACTGGCATTGGATTTTGCGCTCCCTTCAAGGTCAAGGGTTTTGAAAGGTCCGAATAAACGTACTTTTCCTGTAGCTCGTCCATTGACATTGCTTGCAAATGATTTTAAATAGTGTTCCAGGAAATGAATATTCAGGTTATCGGCTTGTATATTCAAATCAAGTCCGTCATTAGGTTTCGAGGTATAGATATATCCGGTAACTTTCGAATTGGAGATATTCTGTTCCTTTATTTCGGCATCCAGATAGATGGCTTTTCTTTTTTGATGCCATTCCCCTTTAATGTTTGCATCTCCCAATAAGCTTTCGTTAAGAGTAAAATCCTTTACAAAAAGTTGCGATTTCATCATCGTTTCTCCCGATGATTTCCGGTTTAAATAAGCCTTTCCGGAGGCTATTCCATCGAAATCTACCTTTATGCTGGTTATATTAAAAATATATCCGACGTTTAAGTCTTTTAAATCTACCTTAATAGTGTCTTTTTCATCTTTCGAAACATCGCCATTTACCCGTACATATTGATTTTTATGGCTGAAATAGAAATTATTAATATGAACTTTACCGGAGTCTGCCACTATAATTTGCGACGGATGAACTTTCCATGCTTCATTGCTTATCGTAATATCCGTTTCCTTCACATCAATCACTGTTTTTAAGAAAAATGTTTTTTCTTTTGAATGACTGAAAGCAGCCAAAGCGGACAATTTTCCATTATAAGCTATCGTCGAATTGTTTCCCCAATCGGCAGTAATATCTACCGTATCATTTTTGGCTTGTGCGATAAGGGAGATATTCATTGCCGTATTACTATTATTCGAAGCATTGCTGAACGTAATTTCTCCTTTTAGCTTTCCGGTAGAGTTTCCACAAAAAAACATCCCGTTTTTAAATATTTTATTTTTATATTGAAAAGAGGGGAAGTTTCCTTCCATATTAATTCGTTTGTTATGAGCATCAAAATATCCTTTAAGAGTAGAATGAGTATTAATAGTAAAAGGGACATGGAAAATCGTCGATAAGAATTTCATATCAAACAAGTGCAAGTCGAAACTGAAATTATTCTCTGTGTTGGCGCTTTCATCCGGTGCGAGAGCCGGAACATATTCATGTAGTACATTCATAAAACTTCTTGGCAAAGTTGCATACGAATATATCCCTTCAATATTTCCTTTCAGGAAATCCGAATTGATTATCAAACGTTTCTTATCATCGGTTGTAGTCGCCAAAAGCTTGAATGTTTCAATAAAAAAGCTATTTTCAGGACTGATAAACGATACACTGTCCACATTGATCCTACCTGTAACTTCATTGATAGAATTCCCCGCAAAATCCGCATCAACCTTCAATGAAAATTCCGTGTTTTCATCGCGGGAAGTTAATTTCAAAGCTTTGGGGCGTATGTTTTTAATATCGGCATAAAATTTATATTTCGGATTTTTCTCCTTTGCTATATTAAATTCGCCATTCACCAATATCGACCCGTTTTTATCGTTCCATTCTACTTTTCCGTTAAATCCACCTGATTGATAGTTGCCGTCGAGAGCAATGTCCCGATATATATATTCATTGTATTCCAAATCTTTAACCAATCCTTTTATCTTTATTTCAGGATACGCCTTTTCCTTGTGTTCTCCTATTATATCAATATTAAAACTCGTTGCGGATAACGAATTATTATCCAAAAGCTTTCCCAGTTCAAATCTTTCTGTTTGAACCATACCCGAATATGACAATTGATTCTCTTTCTTATTCAAATTAAGTTTAAGATTGGCATTCACATTCCCCAATTCCGTATTAAAATCCCCCTTAGTAATAAAGTCTGTAAGATAACCCATAATTTCTCCTTGAAACGAAACCTCCCCTAAACGCTTTATTAATATAGGAATTTTGCTCGTAGTCTCTATATTGCGAAACAGAAAATCTGTTCCTTCCTTGTAAACAACAAGTTCCGAAACCTTTCCGGACATATATGTATTGGCAGGAGAAAGCAGGTCTTTCATAAAAAAACTGCCGTTGAACTTTAAACAATCGTCAATGCTCATCTGCCAACTGGAGTATCCTAATTGATTTATACTGCCATTCGCACTGATTTGTAAACGAACCTTTTCTTTAAAATCTGCCAATGGCGGAACAAAGGAAGATATATCTTGCAAGGTGAGGTAGGAGGGGAGCATCTTGAAAGAAATGTTCACATTATCCGCAAACTTTTTGAAAGCAGCTATACCATCATAACTCAGGCGTATAACGTCCGTTTGCAGGGAAGTGCCGGGGAGATTAACCGTAAGATCTTCAATACGCATGCCATATTCATTGCCTAATGCATGTAAACTCAACTTTTTCAGTTCAAATCCCGACTGTTCATCGAAACTCAATCGTTTGACAGATATATTTAAAGAATCACTTTTTAACGCTTTCAACGATATATTTCCTATTATATTATGCAGGTTGATGTGGTTGAAGTTAAACTTCCCCGCAGTTTCCTTTTCGGAGAATACATCGTATGAAATCCGACCTCGACGCATCAAAAGAGAATTAATACGCAAGTCTGTTTTCGATTGTTTCAAGGTATCTTCCGAAGCAAAAGCATCAACCAAGAATTTGAAATTAGGTTCGGACTCGAGATTATCACGATTCAAATTGATGTCGAAGCCAAATAGCTGTACATTGCTCAAAGATATTTTTCCGCGCAAAGCTGCTATAACCCCAAACTTAACCGAAAGACGGGACACTTTCAACATGTCTTTGTCTGATTTGTCTTTCAGCAATACATCATCGAGTGTGATGCGATTGAGCAGGAAACCTACATTGAGATCTTCAACGCTAAACTCCGTACCGATTGACCCGGAAAGTTTTTCTGTTATCATCACCGTTATTTTTTGCCGGATGTAAGGAGTCTTTACTATAAGAATAACTCCTAAATATAGACAGACGGTGATATAAAAAATAGCTCCTAATATGTTTTTTAAAGTAGTAATAAGACGATTTCAATTAAATAGTTTTGTTGCAAAATTAAGAAATATAACCCGTAGTGCATTTAGATACATTCAAAAACTTTCAAAAGCCTACCTAAATCCGACCGTTACCTAACCACTATCTAATCATTGCCTAATCATACCTAATCACTACCTAATCGAAACGCCCTAAAATCGACCTCCAGCCTACCAAAAACCTACTAAAATCGACCGAATTCGACCAAAAACCGACCAAATTCGACCTCAGCTCTTTCGTAGAAAGCCTTCCGGAGATTGGCAGGTTAAAGCGCCGGTTGACAGGCGAACCTACTGAAAGCTTCTTTGCCTATTGCCGAAAAAAAGATTATAGCAGAAAGCCCGACCTTGTCATCGGGGGAACGCCCAAATTGAATTGGAAGTGGAGAGTTGAAAATTTTGACGAACAAGAAGGAGGAGGGAAGTGGGAAAGTCCATAGATGAGAAGGTTGAACTGGTAAGTTGAACTTATGCTTTTTTATTTTTAAAAACATTTCGGTATATCATTAAAAAGTTGTATCTTAGCGTAATTTTTTAAATAAAGTAGATAAGTATAATTATAAATTTTATTAAATGCCTGAACAAGATAGGATTATAAAAATCAACATTGAAGAGGAAATGAAGTCGTCATATATTGACTACTCTATGTCTGTCATTGTTTCTCGTGCCCTTCCTGATGTTAGAGACGGATTTAAACCGGTTCATCGTAGAATCCTTTATGGAATGATGGAACTTGGTAACACTTCGGATAAACCGTATAAGAAATCCGCCAGAATAGTAGGTGAAGTTATGGGGAAATATCACCCACATGGCGATTCATCTGTTTACAACGCTATGGTGCGTATGGCTCAGGAATGGGCAATGCGTTATCCTTTAGTTGACGGACAGGGAAATTATGGTTCTGTCGACGGAGATAGTCCTGCTGCCATGCGTTATACTGAAGCCCGTCTGAAAAAGTTAGGTGAAGAAATGATGCAGGACCTTTACAAAGAAACTGTTGATTTTGACCCGAATTTTGATAACACTTTGGTAGAGCCTAAGGTAATGCCTACCCGTATTCCCAATTTATTGGTAAACGGTGCATCCGGTATTGCCGTAGGTATGGCTACCAATATGCCGCCTCATAATTTGTCGGAGGTAATAGATGCTTGTGAAGCATACCTGGATAACAAGAATATCACAGTGGAAGAATTGATGCACTATATAAAAGCCCCCGATTTTCCTACAGGTGGGTACATATATGGTATGAGTGGAGTGCGCGAAGCATTTTTGACAGGACGCGGACGTGTTGTTATGCGTGCGAAAGCCGAAATAGAAACTTCTTCAACTCACGACAAAATTATTGTTTCCGAAATACCCTACGGCGTAAATAAATCTGAATTAATCAAATCAATCGCAGAGCTGGTAGGTCTTAAAAAGTTGGAAGGTATTTCAAATGTCAACGACGAGTCCGATCGTGAAGGTATGCGTATCGTTGTTGATATTAAGCGGGATGCCAAAGCAAGTATAGTGTTGAATAAACTTTATAAAGCGACTCAACTGCAAACTTCATTTGGAGTGAACAATGTGGCTTTAGTCAATGGTCGTCCCAAAACACTTAATTTACGTGATTTGATTTCGAATTTTGTAGAACACCGGCATGAAGTTGTTGTACGCCGTACTCAATTCGATTTAAGGAAAGCCAAAGAACGTGTACACATACTGGAAGGGTTAATTATTGCTTCGGATAACATTGATGCGGTGATTAGAACCATTCGTGCGGCTAAAGCTCCCAGCGATGCTATCAATGACCTAATGAGCAACTTCAATTTGACGGAAGTTCAAGCAAGAGCTATTGTTGAAATGCGTCTCCGTCAGCTAACCGGACTTTTACAGGAACAATTGCATAATGAATATTCAAGTATAATAAAGCAAATATCTTATCTCGAAGAAATATTGTCAAATGACGAACTTTGCCGTAAAGTAATTAAAGAAGAATTAATCGAAATTAAAGATCAATACGGTGACGAACGTCGTTCAAAAATAATTTATTCGTCGGAAGATTTTAATCCGGAAGATTTTTATGCCGACGAAGAAATGGTTATTACTGTTTCGCACATGGGCTATATAAAACGTACTCCTTTGTCCGAATTCCGCGCGCAAAACAGAGGTGGAGTAGGGGCTAAGGGAACCGATACCAGAGATGAAGATTATATCGAACATATATATCCGGCAACGATGCATGATACTATGATGTTCTTTACTCAAAAAGGCAAATGCTATTGGTTGAAAGTTTATGAAATCCCGGAAGGTACGAAAAATTCTAAAGGAAGAGCCATTCAGAATTTATTAAATATTGATGTTAATGACAGGGTACAAGCATTCCTTTGCCTGAAAGAATTGTCGGATAAGGAATATATTCGCAGTCATTACGTGGTATTCTGTACTAAACGAGGAGTTATAAAGAAAACTTTGCTTGAGGAATTTTCACGTCCGCGACTAAATGGAATCAATGCCATCAAATTCCGTGAAGACGACCAATTAGTTGAAGTTTGCCTGTCGGATGGAAATAGCGATATTATTATGGCAAGTCGAAACGGACAAGCTATTCGTTTTTCTGAAAGTATCCTCCGGTCTATGGGACGTGGAGCGCGTGGAGTTCGTGGTATGAAATTGAGTGGAGAAGGGAATGAAATAGTAGGAATGATTTGTATTCAAAATCCCGAAACAGATTCTGTTCTGATTGTATCCGAGCAAGGATACGGTAAACGTTCATTATTGGGAGCTTATCGTAAAACCAACCGTGGTGGAAAAGGTGTGAAAACAATGAATGTTACTGAGAAAACAGGGAACTTGGTAGCTATCAAATCCGTGACTATTGAAAATGATTTGATGATTATTAATAAATCCGGTATTGCTATTCGTATGAAAATAGAGAATATTCGTGTTATGGGGCGTGCTACACAAGGAGTTCGTCTGATAAATCTGGAAAAACGAAATGACCAAATCGGTTCGGTATGCAAAGTTTTATCGGATATTAGTGAAGAAAACGATATAGATGATTCACAAGAAATTAAAAATAATAATGAATAATGAAGATAAAAAAGCATCAAAATATTAATTATTAAAACGACGATTATGAAAAGACTGTTATTATTAATGGCTTTACTGACGACTGTATATTTTTCATTTGCTCAAGTGAAAAGTGTAAAAGAGGCTAAAAGTATTGCCGGAGGAACAAGTCCGGATTTAAGAAAAGCAGAAGATCTTATCAAAAAAGCTTTAATCGATCCGACAACAAAAGATGACCCTAACACATGGAATGTTGCCGGTTACATTCAAAAAAGAATTAACGAAAAGGAAATGGAAAATGCTTATCTGAAGAAAAAGTATGATACGCTTAAGACATACAATAGTATCTTAAATATGTATAACTATTTTCTTAAATGTGATGATTTATCTCAAATTCCAGATGCGAAAGGTAAGATTAAAAACAAATTTCGAAAGGATAACCTTGCGACACTATTGATAGAACGTCCGAATTTGATTAACGGGGGTATTATTTATTTCAACAAAAACAATAATAAAAAAGCTTTAGAGTTTTTTTCTACTTATATTGATGTCGCTTCTCATCCGATGTTTGAAAGTCAGAATTTTTTTGTTAAGGATACCATGATATCACAAGTTGCTTATTTTACAAGTTTGTCAGCTATGAGAATGGAAGATTATCCTTCTGTTATTAAGTATGCTTCGTATGGAGAAGACGATAAGGAGACCGGTAAATTTGTTTTAGAATATTTGGCAACTGCTTACAAAACCCGAAATGATACTATACAATGGATTGAGGTTTTGAAAAAAGGTGTTAGAAAGTATCCTGATCATCCCTTTTTCTATGGTCATTTGATTGACTATTATAGCAATCAAAATCAGTATGATGAAGCAGTGAAAATTGCCGATGAAATGTTGAATATATATCCGAATAACGCTTTTTATCTTTATGTAAAAGGGTATTTATACCACAATACGAAAGATTATGATAATGCCATTGAATTTTATAAAAAGACGGTAGAAATTGATCCCAACTATGCCGAGGCATATTCCAATTTAGGTCTGATTTATTGTTTGAAAGCTCAAGAATATTTAGAAAAGTCTACTGCAGTAGATATGAATAGTTCTAAGTATAAAGAAGAACAAGCAGCAATAAAGAAATTTTACGGAGAAGCAAAGCCTTATTACGAAAAGGCAAGATTATTAAAACCTGACCGGGAAGAGTTATGGTTGCAAGGACTTTATAGAATATACTACAATTTGAATATGGGAAAAGAATTTGAAGAAATAGAGAAGTTGATGTAAGTATAAGTAAATGTGAAATAAAAAAAGACCACTGATGATTATCGTCGGTGGTCTTTTTTTATTGGTTATATATCTATTTATGAGAAACAGTTATTTAACATAATATTGATTGTTTACAATTCAAGAAAGTGGTTTAGAGGGATGATTTTAATGTTTAAAGATAAGCAAAATATTTCTATATTTCAAGAGCTTTTACGATTTCTTTTACAGATTGATATCCATGTCTGTTAAGATAATCATTTATTCCGGCTATTACTTTGATTGTAATAGTCGGATCAATGAAGTTAGCTGTACCTATTTGAATGGCTGATGCTCCTGCTAGTAGAAACTCAATAGCATCTTTCCAATTCGTTATTCCCCCCAATCCTATGACAGGGATATCTACGGCTTTCGCTACTTGCCAAACCATACGTAAGGCTATTGGCTTTATCGCTGCTCCCGACAATCCGCCTGTTATGGTAGATAGAACAGGACGACGACGTTCAGCATCAATAGCCATCCCAAGTATGGTATTGATAAGAGAAACACTATCTGCCCCGCTTCCTTCGACGGCTTTAGCTATTTCGGTAATGTCTGTTACGTTAGGAGATAATTTAACGATAAGTGTCTTCCGGTAAACGGAACGTACGGCTTTGGTTACTTCTGCTGCCCCTTTGGTTGTTATTCCAAATGTCATACCACCTTGCTTTACGTTGGGGCAAGAAATATTTAATTCGATAGCCGGAACTTTATCCAATTCGTTTACAATCTCTGCTGTTTTTACATAATCCTCGATTGTAGAACCTGAAACGTTAACAATTATATTTGTATTAATAGACTTGATGCGAGGATATATTCGATTAACAAAATAATCTACTCCTTTATTTTGAAGTCCTACGGCGTTAAGCATTCCCGAAGGGGTTTCCGCCATACGTGGATATGGATTTCCTTCACGATGATTGAGAGTAGTTCCTTTTACTATTATGCCACCGACTTGTGATACATCGATGAAATCTGCAAATTCTTCTCCATATCCGAAAGTACCGGAGGCGGTCATTACGGGATTTTTCAGTTGCAAGTTGCCTATATTCAGGCTTAAATCTGCCATAATAATTTATTAATATTAAAAACAGGACCTTCTTTACATATACATAAATGTCCATCTATCGTATCTTCAACGCAACATAGACAGATTCCGATTCCGCAAGCCATTGTGTTTTCCAGAGAAACTTCACAGAAAACATTGTTAGCCTTTGCATATTTAGCTATTGCCATCATCATGGGTCTTGGTCCACAAGTATATATGCGGTCAAAGCGGATTTTGTTTAATATGGGATGTTGAGTAACATATCCCTTTTCACCGTAACTACCATCTTCTGTTGTGATATAAACATTGCCGTATGTCCTAAAATTGTCCAATTGAAGTAAATCTTTTTTACTTTTTGCCCCTAAAAGGAAAGTCGGATTGCTTCCTGTCTTTCTTAGCTGTTCACCGAGAAAAAGCATTGGAGCTGTCCCTACACCTCCTCCTATTAATAATAATTTATCGGAAGTTGAAGGAGGCATACTGAAACCTGTACCAAGTGGAAGTATCGCGTTAATAACATCTCCTTGTTTGGATTGCGCTAAATATCTGGTTCCGTTTCCGACAATTTGTATGAGAAACCATATTTCATTACGTTGCCTGTCTATATAATTGATAGAAATAGGACGGCGTAAGTAAGTTGTCGATGAGTTATCTATACGAATTTCCGCAAATTGTCCCGGCATCATTTCCGGAAGAAGTGAAGTACCGAAGGTCAACTTAATCAATGTGTAGCTATCATTCAATCTAATATTCTCGGTAACTTCCAAATTCAAAATAAATTTTTTCATGACTGCTGTTATATTAACATGCACTGTACTTTTTGAGGGTAAAGGTATAAGAATTTGCAGAATTATTTCCCGCTCTTAAATATTTCAAAGGTATTATCATCGAAGAATATTCTTATTTCAGTAATTTTTCGAGCAGGCATCTCTATGTATTTTATTTCTTGCTTTATTGTCTCTTTAACGGGAATTTCAATTGATTGTGGAGGAGCAAGTTCTTTACGGGATTCCGGTTTATGTGGTTCGTTATTTTTATTATTGAAAGGAAGATTATTTGCAAATAAAGAAGGCTCTTTTTCTTTTTTTGACATTGCCGTTGATTGTGTATTATTGGTCATATTTCCGGTTCCATATAATAACCATTCAATATTAATGTAGTTATATTTTTGGTGTATTTTCATGATAACATCTAAACTAGGATTATTACGTCCGTTTAGAATATGAGATAATGTTGATTGCTGTACGCCTATAGTTTCAGCAAATGCACCGGATAATATACTTTCCTTATCCATGATTATTTTAATTCTGTCTTTAATATCCATAATAATTAGGTTTTACAAAATGAACATTACAAAAGTAAGATATATTTTATAAAATTCACACACATGAATTAATAATTTAATATCACAAAATCAAATGGAAGCACGTGGTTCACAGGTGTAATTTTCTGTGTAGTTTACAAGTGTAATGACAGACAACCTAGCCTGCCTGAAAAATCTTAATTTATTACTTTAAATAATTAATTTAATTATCTGATAATCTATAGTATAATATCTCTTATTTCGTGTGGATGTATATTGAATAGGTTGGATTTCCGCTTTTATCTCATAAAATATAAATATTTACTTAATAAAAACTATATATAATTCTGATTTACAGTATTTTATTTGTTTTACATCACATTGTTAATGACAAATGTATTATAAATTTTTGAGAGCATAAGATTTCATTTCTTATGCTCTCAAAAGACATCATATTTCATTTAAGGTTATATTGTACTTTACAAAAGGAATTTTATCATAACCCTTAATACATTAGAGCAAATTCAGGTAAAAAGGTTTTATTTCGCTTGGCTGGGGCTGATGTTATTTAGACTTATAGCCTGTTAGGGATTGAATATACTTTAGAATGAGATGGAAGGAATTAAAAAAACTATTAAGCGTGTATGGTTATCCTTGCGTAGTGTAAATCCTTTTAAAGGCTGGTAAGCCTTTGAGAGATCGCAGTGGAAAGTGAAAGGGAATGCCCAGTTTGAATAGGGAATTACACAAATGTATTGAATGGAGGTCAATTACAATTGTAATTCAAAGAGCTATGTGGTAATTATACCTGACATGTGATATAATTCACTAATGTAATATTCGAAAGATTAATTTCCGAAGTATATCTCCATCACTTATGGAATAATTATTAACCCCTTTTGATTTGGCATCGGCGTATCGTATATCATTAATAATTTGCATAACTTTTACACCTGAATACTTTTTCATTGCAATGATATACTCACGAGCTTGCCAAGGAGTTTTTAAATTTAGCATTGTGGCAATCCCTTTATCGGATTTGTCGGACGCATAGTATGTCAACATCAAATTGGAAAAGAAATTAAAGAGCAATGACAGCGTAACTTGAATGGGATTATTCTTAGGGGTTTCTTCAAAATATTTGACAATCTTATAAGCTTTTAATATATCCTTTTCCAATAAGGCACTACGCAGTTCAAAATTGTTGTAATCTTTGCTGATGCCAACGTTTTTTTCTACTTGTTCCGGAGTAATACAGTTTTTTCCGACGGGAAGGGTGATGGTAAGTTTGTCTAATTCTCCCGTCAAACGACTTAAATCGGAACCAACGAAGTCAGCTAACATGGCTATCGCTTTGGAATCTATATCCGTGTTTTTTGGCTTTAAATAAGAAGTGATAAATAAGGGCAATTGGGCTTCTTTGATTTTTTTTGATTCAAAAAGTATGCCTGTTTTTTCGATTTCAGTAGCCAGTCTTTTTCTTCTATCAAGAACACCGTATTTATGACATATTACTAAAATGGTAGATTTTTGAGGTTTTTGGAGGTAAAATGAAAGCTTATCTATGTTGTCTATTTCTTGGGCTTCTTTTATTATGACTACTTGGTATTGAGACATTACTGGGTAACGTTTCGCCATATTGATGATTTTTGTTGTATCAACGTCCGTACCATATAATATGGTAAGATTAAATTCTTTTTCTGTTTCGGACAATATGTTTTCCGATATGTAATCGGTTATTAAATCAATATAATAAGGTTCTTCTCCCATTAAATAATAAATAGGACGATACTGTTTATTTTTAAATTCGGTGAGAATATCGTCAAAAGTGAATTCTTGTTTAGCCATTTCTTTTATATTTGCAAGTAAGTGGTTTTTAAATTATATCATAAATATAACAAATGTTATCGTTGAGTTTGCCTGCATTTGATGCCAAAATAAATAAGAAAAACGGAAAAACTGTCATTTTTGATGTAATTCGCAAGCGTTATGTAGTTTTGACTCCTGAAGAATGGGTGCGGCAGCACTTTGTTAATTTTCTCGTTACCTGCAAAAGTTATCCGATGGGGTTGATGGGAAATGAGATTATTTTAAATCTGAACGGTACTAAAAAGAGGTGTGACACGGTGTTGTATAAGAAAGATTTTTCGGCTCAAATGATAATTGAATATAAAGCTCCGCATATAAAGATTATGCAGGGAGTTTTTGAACAAATTATGCGCTATAATATAGTGTTGAAAGTAGATTATCTGGTGGTTAGTAATGGAATACAACATTATTGTTGCCGGACGGATTATGAGAATAGAAAATTGTTCTTTTTAAAAGAGATTCCAGATTACTGTTTATTGTAGAGTAGAGTTCCTCTCTATTTGTTAAAGAGGAACTTCTATTTATTTTTTGCTTGTTTTTGTTTTTCTGTCTGTTTTCTTTTCTACTTTTTCTTTTTCGTTCAAGTTGATACCGGCTAGTTCAGGATCTATCATAATACGACCACAATATTCACAAACGATGATTTTTTTACGAGAACGAATATCCAATTGCTTTTGTGGGGGAATTTTATTGAAACAACCGCCACAAGCATCGCGTTGAACAGAGACAAGCCCTAATCCGTTACGTGAGTTCTTGCGAATTTTTTTGAATGATAATAGTAAACGGGATTCGATAGTTGTTTCCAAATTTTTTGCTTTTCCCCTCAGTTTTTCTTCTTCTTGCTTGGTTTCCGAAATGATTTCATCCAATTCATCTTTCTTTTGTTCAAGATCTTTTTGTCTTTCTTCTAATGTATTGGTGCTATTTGCTATTTCGCTTAATTTAGCGGCTTCCTCGGTTGTAAATTCTTTTATTCTTTTTTCGGCAAGTTCAATCTCAAGTGTTTGAAATTCTATTTCTTTAGTCAAAAAATCGTATTCACGATTATTTCGTACGTTTTCTTGTTGTTCTTTGTATTTATGTACTAATGCTTTTGCATTTTCGATTTCTATTTTTTTGCCCGTAATAATTGTTTTCAGTTCTTCTACTTCCGCCTTTATTTTATTAATACGCGTGTCCAGTCCGGTTACTTCATCTTCAAGGTCTTGTACTTCCAAAGGAAGTTCTCCTCTTAGGGTTTTGATTTTGTCTATTTCGGATAGCATTGCTTGTAAGTGGAACAAAGCTGTTAATTTTTGTTCAACGTTTAACTCTTTTGGTTCGATAGATTTTGTTGTTTTTGCCATACTTGTTATAAATATTTTATGGGATTAGTATTTATTTTACTAATTTGAAGTGTAAAATCAGGGAATGTTTCTTTTATTAAGGTATGAAATATTTCTTTTGTATATTGTTCACTTTCGTAATGTCCTATTTCCACTATTAAAATATCTGCTTCATGCCCGAAGTAATCATGATATTTCATTTCACCTGTGATAAATGCATCGGCTTTGTTACGAATAGCTTGTGGTAAAAGATATGCTCCTGCACCACCACAGAGTGCTATTTTTTGTATCAGGTGTCTTACCGGTTTGTTATGCCTTAAACAAGTAATTTTAAATATATCTTTTACTCGTTTCAAAAAATCGAGTTCCGGTTTAGCTGTTTCTAAGGAACCAATTATGCCTGCCCCAGCTTGTTTCCACGTGTTTTGTAAAGGATAGAAATCGTAAACGGGTTCTTCATAAGGGTGTGCCTCAATTAGTGCTTTGATTGCTTCCGATTTTTTGTAGAATGGTAATACAGTCTCTATTTTTATTTCATCTTCGCTGTGCATCTCTCCAATGTGTCCGCAAAAAGGAACTGTTCCTTCTTTTGCACGGAAAGTCCCCTCCCCTTTTGAGTTATAACTGCATGAATCATAATTACCGATACTTCCACATCCAACGAAAAATAAAGCTTTACGTACTCTGTCGGCATGGCTTAAAGGGGTGTAGGTAATAAGTTTTAATAGACTTTCTTCTTTGAGAGACAGAATTTGGACATCTTTTAAACCTATCTTCTCTGCTATTTTGAAATTAACCCCTCCAAATGCATTATCTAAATTGGTATGAGCCGAATATATGGCAATATCATGCTTTATTGCTTTGAGGATACAGCGTTCTACATAGTCTTTTCCTGTGATAGATTTATATCCTTTGAAGATAAGAGGATGATGGGATATAATAAGATTGAGCTTAAATGCTATAGCTTCGTCTATTACGGCTTCAGTTACGTCCAGACATAATAAAGCCCCTGTTGTTTCTACCTCTGTCAATCCAATTTGCAAACCCGCATTATCAAAATCGTCTTGCAAAGGCAAAGGTGCGAACTGTTCAAGGGCGCATATTATTTCTTTAATCTTCATTATCGACAAAATACGGTTGCAAATATAAAAAAGAAAAGAAACAAAACCTGTTTAATTTTTAAATTGTTCCGACTTCTTTCGGATAAATAACATAGAGATTAGAGCACGCTCCTCACATCAAGGGTGTAAATTGAACTTGCTTTCCTGTCTTCAGTCGCCACTTCGCTTGGCCGGTGGAGCTGAATTAAACAAGGCTTGCAGCCTGTTGAATCTTCTTTTTACAAATACAACTACAGGTTAATTATCCCTTTAATCTTGTTGATAAATAAAATTATCGGTTGGTTACAAGAAAAAGGGATAAGTTTGATAATTTGTTATTTAAATTCTTCTGCTTTTTTTCTATAAAAATCTTGAAGAATATAGAAAGCCTTCTTTTTTATTCCTCTTTCGGAAATAATGCCTTTACGGTTGAAGAAATCTTGAATACCGTGGAGTTGGCGACGTGCAGAACGAAAATCCATCAATATCCAAGGGGATGTTCCGGAAAATCCTTCTATGTTGTTGTACATTTCTAATGTGTTTTTGTAGAGTTCTTCTTGATATTCCTCCGTCCATCGTTCATTTTTATTACCGTGTAAACCTTGCAAAGCACCTCCACCAAACTCGCTGATGAAAAAAGGTTTGTCATAAGGAATTTCCCATTGACGGGTTTTACAATCTTCAGTACTTCCCGAATACCAGCCAAGATAATTATTGAAACTGATAATATCAACATAAGTGTTCATATTGTCTTTTACTTGACTGATGTTATTGTGCGTTCCTGTAACTTCCATTGCCATACTGATGAGGCGAGTATTATCCGTTGCTTTGACTTGTTCTGCCAGACGGCTTAAGAATTTATCACGGGCATCACTGTGAGGTGTTTCATTGGCAACAGACCATACCACAATGGCGCAACGATTCTTGTCTCTATCCATCATGTCGCTTAATTGACGGGAAGCATTTTTGTATGTATTAAGGTTTTCCCAATGAATTGTCCAATATACGGGTATTTCAGACCATACCATCAGACCCATTTCTTCGGCTACGCGTATAGTATGTTCGTTATGTGGATAGTGAGCCAGACGTACAAAGTTACAGCCTAATTCTTTTGCCCAACCAAGTAATATCTTGGCTTCCTCTCTGCTATACACTCTTCCCTGCCGGTAAGGAGCTTCTTCGTGGATAGAGATGCCACGAAGGAATGTCTTCTTTCCATTAAGTAAAATGCTTTTACCTTGTGTTTCTATTTGACGGAAACCGATATAATCTTTCAATACTTCGCCACCTTTTATAATCTCTACATCATAAAGTTTTGGAGTTTCGGGCGACCATAATTGAGGTTTTGCTTTCAGGTTGAAATTTATTTTTTCTTCGTTTTGGGTAATTATTGTTTTATGGATTTTTAATTCGGGAATATTTATAGTAACTTCAATACCAGCTTTTGGCTCATTGAGACGGATATAGCCTTCTATTTCATTGTACTTGCCTTTGGATAGTTGTATTAAATAGTCGTCAATAAATACATCAGGAGTTTCTACTAACATTACATCACGAGTAATTCCTCCATAGTTCCACCAATCGGAGTTTACTGTAGGTACATTTTCAGGCTTGCGTTCATTGTTGACGCGAAGAATGAGGAAGTTATTGCCTTCTCTTACTTTGTCGGTAATGTCAAAATGAAAAGAAGTAAATCCTCCTTCATGTGTGCCTATTGGATTTCCATTAAGATAGATGTTTGCGAGATAATTTACTGCGCCAAAGTATAAATAAAGTTTTGTTCTTTCTTTTTTGGTATAAGTAAAGTCTTTTTTGTACCATACACTACCTTCGTAATAAAACAGTTTATCATCTTGTGTATTCCAATCGCCCGGAACAAGTAATTGTGCTACACTGTTGAAGTCGTATTCCACCAAATCGGATTTATTTTGTGGTTGCCGATTTTTGAAAAATCCATTTGGGTTTTCTTTCAAACGATAATCATAATAACCATTGTCAAAAGGATCAACAATGTATTGCCAATAGCCATTAAGAGTAGTTATATTACGAGAATAAACGTTTTGCAAAACTGTTTTGGTTGCTTGCGTCGTTGTTACTCCCAATATAATAGCAATAAATAATAATAAACATTTTTTCATATCATACATATTTAATAATAATTTACTCAGATACTATTGTACCTGTTCTTTTTGCAAATAATGAACCATCTCACACCCTGCAAGCAGAAAAGCCCCTACTCCAAAACTGGAAGTGGAGTTGGCATCTACCACTTGTCCCGGTATTGCTTTCTCGCCGATAGGTTGTATATATCCTACTTTTCCGTCGGGTTGTAGGGCTACGGCAGTTAAGTAATTCCATGATTTTTCTACTACGGGACGATAGGTTGTTTTGTCTAGCAAACCGTTATTAATACCCCAAAGTATACCGTAAGTAAAAAAGGCTGTCCCACTCGTTTCTGATCCCGGTGCATATTCAGGGTCTAAGAGACTGCGCGTCCAGTGCCCTTCGGGCTGTTGGCATGCGACTATGGCATTAACCATATTCTTGTATTTCTGCATATACTCTTCACGGTATTTATCTGTTTGGGGCAAATCTTTCAATAGTTTGGCATATCCTGCCAATACCCAACCGTTTCCACGTGCCCAAAAATCTTTCTTGCCATTGCCGCTCTGATGTTTAGGATATACATACTTGGCATCACGGTAGTAAAGCCCGGTTTCTTTGTCGTACATAATGCTGTCGGCATAAGCCAGATATTCATGTAACTTTTCTAAATAGAGAGGATTACCTGTAATGTGATATAACTTTGTCATTACAGGCATTACCATATAAAGTCCATCTGCCCACCACCAATAATCATTTCTGTCGGTACTCATTTGATATTCCATAACTTCGCATGCACGAGCTATCTTTTTATCTTCAGGGCTGATATTGTACAAATCAGCATAGGTTTGAAAACATATCTGTTGGTCGCCAAAGAGTACATAGTCATCCGTCTCGCCGTAAGAGTATTTCCAATTGCTTTTGTCATCGGACTTTGCGCCTTTCCATTCGTTATATTCCGCCCATTTTTCCGAGTATTGGAGGTATGCGGTTTTTTTGGTCAGAAAATAGATTTCCATATTGCCGGTATGGTATGCCGCATTGTCCCAAAATTGTTTTTCTTGTGGAGAATGATTGGCTTGCCAATAATCATTCACTTTACAGATTATCTTAACGGTATCTTCAGTAGATGAAGAATTTTTGGAACAATCCGTCAGAATAACAGTAGCTAATATACATAAAATTATAATATGAGAGCTTTTCATGGTTGTTATTTTTTTGTTTTATTTTAAAAATTTCCCACTTCCACCACATACACCATTTGCGGTTCTATATCAACAGTTTTCTCACCATCGCCCTGTTCGGTACATTGAACAAAAAGATGCAGTTTCTGTTGGTTTTTCCATAGTTCCGTGTCATAGCTTGGTTCCCAAGCTATGACGGAAAAATCGGTTAAATCACTATATTGCCAATTATCACCGGTTATATCTTCAGAATAAGCCATAGACACTTTATTGTTCCGCTCTTCATCACGGAATATATAATAGGCTTTGCATTGTTGTTCCCCCTCTTGTTTGATAACCAAACGAGGACGGGAAATAGGAATTCTCTTTGTGCCTCTTCCACTCAAACTAAATGGAGTGGTACGATTGGAAACTTGTTTGCTGTTCCATTTCTTACCGTCAAACCATACCAAGCGGTATTGGGGGATTTTGCTGTCAGAGCTGCGCCAATAAGTAGCAATATACGGATGTCCGTTTTTGTCGGCTGTCATACTTGTTTGGTTTGTCAATTCGCTCTTTTGAGATATGCGGCAGGCATATTCCGCGTTGGCAGCATTGATAGGAAGAGTGTATTTTTCACCGTTCACCTTTTCCCATATCTTTCCACCGTCTTTAGAACAAGCATAGCAGATGTCGTGATTGGTTTCCACCGCCGGAGTTTCGCGCCATACCCACGAAAGATGTATAGTGCCGATTTCGTCCACACAAAGCTGCCAATAGGCATTACGTTCGTTTTCGCCGTCAATCAGAATATCTTGTACCCTTTCCCATTGTTTTGTCTCAATTGAATAACGGTTCATTACCAAGTTACCTCTTCCGGAAGAGCCGGAACGATATACGAATATTAAATCTCCCGTGCTTAAACGATAAAATTCAGGATAAGTCACATTATTTTCGTCAATCCCTGTCATCGGTATCTTGTCACCTAACTCCAACGAACCGGGTGCAAGACTTTTACAATATCTCAACGTATTCCCGTGATGGTCGAAAGAAAGGTGTAGATATCCCTCGCCGTCTATCATAAAGCTGATAACGTTGTGTGCATCGGCGCAGTTACCTTTATATTGGGAGCGTCTGATTTCCCATTCGGAAGTCGTAAGTTTTCGTTTACCCAAAGTCAGGTATTCGTCAACATCATAATAGGCAATGTATTGTGTATCATTGTGTGTTACCAATGAATTGTTCCGAAATACGGTAGTGTTAACGGATGTACGACTGTACCCTTTACCTACAGGAATAATATTTTGTTTTTTACCGCAACAGGATATTGCTATAAAAACAAACAGCAAGATTATAAATACTTGTTTCATATCTTGTCCAATTAATTCTATTGACAACAAAGATACACTTTTACCATTTCATGTATGGCTAAGTATAATTACAAAAAGGGGAATTATAATTTTCATTTTTGAAAGTTCATAATTCCCTTTTAATTGACATGAGTTATACTATGACAATACTGTTTTTTTAATATTCAGGAGGTAAAGCTTCAAGTTCTATTTTGGAGAATACAGGTCCGTCTTTACAAACATATTTACTGCCTACATTACACCTGCCACACTTACCGATACCGCATTTCATCCGGTTTTCAAGTGTGGTATAGATATTTTCGGCAACAAACCCCAGTTTATCTAACACAGGGAATGTGAATTTAATCATCACGGGAGGACCACAAACAATAGCAACTGTATTTTGGGGCGAAGGGTTTATCTTTTCCAATACAGCAGGCACAAATCCTACTTCACCTTTCCAATCGGGAGTTTCACCGCCCGGGTCGACAGTTGTAGTTAATTTGACATCCGGTCTTTCTTCCCATTCTTTCAGTTCATGTTTATAAACAAGATCGCTTACTGTCTTTGCACCATACAAGATGCTTATGTCTTTGAAATTTTCACGAGTATCCAATGCATTCCAAATCACGCAACGCATAGGAGGAAGGGCAATACCTCCGGCTATAAACAATAAGTTTTTACCTTTCCATTGGTCAAGAGGAAATGTGTTTCCAAAGGGACCTCTGAAACCCATTGTTTGTCCTTCTTCTAACTTTGAAAGGGCTGAAGTTACTTTTCCGGCTTCACGAAATGTACATTCGATATACCCTTTGCGTGTTGGGGAGGAAGCAATACAAAAAGTGCTCTCACCTTCTCCAAATGCGGAGTATTCACCAAACTGTCCGGCTTTGAACTCGAAAGACTTTGCGACTTCTTCGTCTTTGAATTTTAAGCGGAAGGTTTTTACTCCCGGAGCCTCCCGGGTAATCTTCTCAATAGTTACCAAATAGGGTAGAAATATATTTGATTTGTGCATATCTTTAATACTAATTCTAGTTTTACATTTTTGATAGTTCCGTCAGATGCTCCGATATATTCATGTCCACCGGACAAGCTCTCGAACAACGTCCGCACCCTATACAACCTCTTACTGAGAGACGTTCGGGCATGTAGGCAAATTTATGCAACAGGCGTTGTCTCCATCGTTGGCTTTGTACTTGACGAGGGTTATGACCGGATGTATGCAGAGTGAATAGCGAAAACCCGCAAGAATCCCAACAGCGAAGTCTGTCACCGGACTTTCCTTTGTCATTTTCTTGTATATCGAAGCAGGCACAAGTAGGACAAACATAGGCACAAGCTCCACATCCCAAACACCGTTCGGATTGTTTCTTCCAAACATTACTGTCAAACATTCTGGGTATTTTCTTGTGTAAATCATCTAAATTGAAACGAACAGGTACTTGAGCCAACTGTTTTTCTTTATTAATATTGGGAGCGGCTTCAAAAAGAGTATCATACTTTTGTATCAGGGTTTTGCCTTTGTCCGTGATGATTTCTGCCAAATAACCGTTTTCTTCTTTAACGGGAGTAAGAAGAATGTCGCTTCCTTCGGTATTACCGGGACCTCCGTTTACTGATGTACAGAAACAGTATTCGTCGCATTTGGTGCAACTTATACTGACCAACGTTGTTTTCTGTATTCTTTCGTTGAAAAGAATGTCTTTGGTATCCCAATTGAAGATTGCAGAAAGGGGGGTAAAGCCTATTGCATCGCATGGATGTATGCCGAATAGCACCGTTTCGGGTATAGAGTTATGGTCGTAGTCTTCTACAATTATATCATCTTCTTGCTTTGTATAGGAGAATAATCTTTCCGCGCGGGGAAAAGCTATACCTTTGGCGGATACTGTGGTTTGGATATGTTCCATTGATATTTCATCCACAGAATTTATTCGTTTGAAATCCGTTTTGTCTCCTTGAGCTACAGGAGCAACTATCTGTTTGCCGTCTTCCCTGAGTTTTGTCAGCAAGTTCTTTAATGAATTGTGGCTTATATATTTTTTTTCCATAGCTTACATTATAAAAGATTCTTTATCTTCAGGTTTGAATGTTGATAAGACGCTGCCTTTTTCATCGGATTTTCCAAAATTCTTTTCGACAAGTTCTGCCATTTTGTGAGTTAATACATGTATGGGCAATCCCAAAGGACAAGCTGCCCCGCAGGCTCCACAATCGGAACAACGACCGGCAAGGTGCATAATACGATTTATTTGCCATTCCATATTACTACCTGTGGCTGCCCAAGGCTGTATCCATTGCGGACGATTTACCTCTACAATACATTTTGAGCAATAACACATCGGACAGGCTGCTCGACAGGCATAACATTTGAAACATTTGGACAGTTCATTTGTCCAAAATTCCCAACGTTCTTTTGCGGACATGGCATCTATCTTCCTGGTGAGTTCATCCTCCGGTTGTTTTGACGGTGCGGGCGTTTCTTGCAGATATTGATTTATTTCGGTAACAGTGTCGAACGATTTTATTTTTCCATCCGGTGTTAATCCGATGATTCTAATAGAACCGTCTTTTATTTGGTTTTCCGCGATTAAACGGGAAACACTTTTCAGGGTATAGTATGATGCGCAAATCCCTGTTTTCTTACCTCCGACAAGGTCTTTATGGGTCAGATAGACAGCCAGATTCCCTGTACATTTATCATTGAATATCAGTTTCTCGGCTTCTTCGGCGGATACGGCAAAGAATGGGCGCGGTGTTTGTGTACCTTCTTCGTAGCCGATGAAAAGATCAATATCTCCGCTTTTGAATAATTCTTTGATTTTATTTCTCAGTTCATCCATTGGTTACCTCCGTTTCTTTTACCAATTCATTTTCATTTCCTGCCAAAAACTCCGATGCCTTTTGGTAATCCGTATAAGGACCTAACTCGCGGATGTCTGCTACTGTTTTGTTTACCACATCTGCCCATTTTACACCTTCGGCAGCCGATACCCAATGAAAATGGATTCGACGAACATCTATTCCCAGAAAGTCGAGCATACCTCTAAAAAGTATCCAGCGACGACGAGCATGAAAGTTTCCGGATGTATAGTGGCAATCATTGGGGTGGCATCCCGAAACAATAATGCCGTCTGTTCCATTGGCAAAAGCTTTCAACAGTAACATGAAATCAATTCGTCCCGTACAAGGAAAACGCATGATCCTGACATTCGATGCATATTTGATACGGCTTGTACCGGTAAGATCAGCACCCGTATAGGTACACCAGTTGCAGACAAAAGCCAATATTTTAGGTTCAAATTCGTTATTCATATCTTTTTCTTTATTATACTTCCAACGCCGCCACTACTTCGGCAAACATTTGTTCGTTAGAGAAACCTTGCATATCAATAGACTTGGAGCGACAGAATGAGACACACGTTCCACACCCCTGACACAATCCGGGATTGATTCGGGCAACGGTTTTGACAACTTCGCCGGCTCTGTTTTTTATTTCTTCCCGTCCGATAGCTTGATAAGGACAAGCGGTTTCGCAAAGGAAACAACCGATACAAGTGGATACTTCGGGCGTAGGTATGCGATTGACCACTGCAATAAGAGGCTCACGGGTTAATTCGTCGTTAGAGAATAATCCGATAACTTTAGATGCTGCACCCGATGCCATCCCAACCGTTTCGGGAATATCTTTGGGCGCTTGACAAGCTCCGCACAGGTAAATACCTGCCGTATTCGTTTCAACAGGTTTTAATTTGGGATGAGCTTCTGCAAAAAAGTTATATGCATCATAAGATACGTGCATCTTTTGGGCGAGTTCTTCCGACCCCTGATTAGCAACACCGGCACTTGCGAGTACTACCATGTCGGCTTCTATTTCGACAGGTTTTCCACCCAACAGGGTATCGGCTCCATTCACAATCAGTTTACCGTTCTTTTCATATACACGGGCAACACGTCCGCGAATATAGTTTGCTCCGTCTTCTTCAATGGCTCTGCGAACAAATTCTTCGTAGTTTTTCCCTCCTGCGCGAATGTCCATATAGAATACGTACGATTCGCCGTCGTGTACCTTATGTTGATAGAGCATCGCATGTTTGGCAGTGTACATACAACAAATCTTTGAACAATAAGGGATACCTTTCGCCGGGTCACGCGAACCGGCACAGGCAATGAATACTATTTTCTTCGGTACGGTATTGTCCGATGGGCGACGTATTTCCCCTGATGTTGGTCCGGAAGCAGATGCCAATCTTTCAAATTGGAGACCTGTAATAACATCTTTATATTTTCCGTAGCCATATTCGGGGAAGAAATCAGGCTTGAGAACGTTGAACCCCGTAGCAAGAACAATAGCTCCTACATCTTCCGTTATAAATTCGTCTTCCTTGTCGTATTCGATAGCTCCCGTAGGGCATACTTTCTGACAGATTTTACACTTCCCTTTTTGGTAATACGTACAATGTGCCTTATCTATAACCGGCTTGTTGGGAACTGCTTGCGGAAAAGGCGTGTAGATAGCAGTACGCAATCCCAATCCTTCGTTAAATTCACTCGGAATCTTCTTGTTGGGACACTTGGTAGTACATTCGCCGCAACCTGTACATATTTTTTGGTTTATGCTTTTGGCTTTCAAGCGGATGGTAGCTTTGAAGTTTCCTATAAAGCCTTCCAGCTTTTCGAGTTCGGCATAAGTATATAAAGTAATGTTGGGGTTTTGTGCCACATCTACCATACGTGGAGTGAGAATACATTGAGAGCAGTCGAGCGTGGGAAACGTCTCGGAAAGTTGCGACATGTGTCCCCCAATAGACGGGTCTTTCTCTATTAGAATTACCTTATGTCCCGCATTGGCTATATCCAAACTTGCCTGAATACCGGCAATACCTCCTCCAATAACAAGCGCTTTCGGCGAAACGGGTACTTTTATAGCGTCCAAAGGTTTGTTTCGCTTAACCTTCTCGACAATCATACGGACAAGGTCTATTGCTTTTTCCGTAGTTTTATCTCCTTTCTCGTGCACCCAAGAACAATGTTCGCGCAAGTTTGTTATTTCGCACATATACGGGTTTAACCCTGCTTCGGCGCAGACTTTGCGAAATGTAGGCTCGTGCATGCGCGGCGAACAGGCAGCCACAACCACTCCATCCAAGCCTTTTTCCTTAATGGCTTCTTTGATTAGTGTTTGTCCGGGTTCGGAACACATATATTTGTAATCAACGCCTATTTCTACGCCGGACATCTTTGACGCTTCCGCTGCTACTTTTGCACAGTCAATGGTAGCACTGATGTTTTCTCCGCAGTGACAGACAAATACTCCTATCTTTGACATGATAATTCCTTTCTTTTTAAATTAAGCGAATGCAGGGGCAACGAATAGTTTCTTTAAACCTAATGTATTGAAGTTTACCCCAACAGCTAACCCAATAGCTTGTGTGATATACATGACAGGGATATCCGTTTTCATTTTCAGATAACTGTCAATGTGTGGACGGCGCATATCCAAATTGGACTGACACATGGGGCAAGCCACGATAATAGCTTCCGCTCCCCTATCTATGGCATCTTTTATAATTCTTCCTGATAACTTCGCAACAATATCTGTTCGGGAGACGGAAAATCCCGCACCGCAACATTCTGTTTTATATCCCCAGTCGAGAGCGGTTGCACCGATTTTTGTCATAAGCGTGTCCATTGATTGCGGGTCTTCCAAACGGTCAAACTTCAATATTTCTTGCGGACGCACCAAAAGGCAACCGTAATAGCACACTACTTTCCGTTCGAAAGGTTTGACGATCTTTTCCGTTATCTTATCGGTAATGTACTTTTCAATAAATTGCATTACATTCAAAATCCGTATATTACCCGATAAAGGCAGTTGAAGTGTAGCGGTTACCCGGCTTTTCAAGTCTTCATTTTGATTTAATTCGTGTTGGGTTACGCTTAGGCGGTTATAGCAAGCGGCACACGGCACGAGTATTTCGGTCATACCTTGCTTTTCGGCAAGAGCGAGTACCCTTGCGGGCAGCGCTATTGATAATTCATGGTTGAGATTATGGGCTGCTGTTGCCCCACAACAATTCCAGTCGGTTATTTCGACCGGATTTATATCAAATGCTTTTGCTAAAGCGAGCGTTGATTGGGCGTATTCTGATGAAGTTCCCTTCAGAGAACAACCCGGATAGAATCCTATTTCCATTTAGTTATTATTATTTCCGTGAGTTTTGTTTTGCTTTCGAGAAAACGGATGATAAGCGTTTCTTATCCTTGATTATTTCCGGTATTAACGGTAACTTTCCTTTCAAAAACATAGCGGGGGCAATGGTTAAATCTTGTAATAGATTGAATGTTCTCAATTTATACCCGAGTATTAATCCTATTTCATACAGACGTCCCGTATATTTAATTGAATCTAAGAAAGCCCTATGGAAAGAAATAATCTTTCGGGATTTCTTGTTTACGATGTTCTTTTTCAGGGCTTTTTCACGCAGATTATCCATCAGCCGGGGAATATCTATTTCCATGGGGCATCGCGTCAGGCAGTTCTGGCAAGACACACACATCCATATAGATTCGGAACGCAATATACGGTTGTAATTCTCAACGCTGTTTGTTTGCAACATCCTCATAACTACACTCGGCGGATAGTCCATGTTTTCATTAATAGCGCATCCGGCTGAACATTTACCGCATTGATAACAACGATTGACATTAACACCCGTATCTGATTTGATTTCGGATATATAGCCTTTTTTTTCTATTGACATATAGATTTAGTTAATTGGTCTTTTTAATTATTATAACTAATACAATATTACAACAAAAAGAGAGAAAAAAGGGAAAAAAGTTTATTTAATTTCAAACCGTGCACGCAAACGAAAAAGAGGAAAAACAACATCTTTCCCTTCTAACAGCATAACGAATTTTATAAATATCCCCTTAAAAATCTTCTAAATTGTAATCTTAACATAGCAATATTAATACAAATATACTTCATTCAATCAATAGGATTCTTTTTTATTGTATGTTGTAAAGCATGTTTCCCTTTGATTAAGTTATTTAAAATCTATCTAATTAACGTTTCCTAAAAAAGTGTATACATATTGATTTGTATATGATTTGATTTCTTCAAAGATAAGAAAAAAAACGAAGACTACCATGCCGGGATAAAAGTTTTTTCCGAAATAAAAAAACTTCGCTCCATTCTCGTATGATAGTTGGAGCGAAGTTATATTACAAAAATTTTGTGTTTCTACTTTGCAAGCATTAAGCTAACTTCCGGGAACCATCAGAAATGACAACATCATAAACCTTCGGACTTCTCTCAAACTTGGCTTTAAATGCTTCTACGGTCGTATTGATGAAATTGTCATACAATTCATTCTTCACCAAATTGATGGTGCAACCGCCAAATCCGCCTCCCATAACGCGTGAACCGGTTACGCCACATTCTTTAGCCATATCATTCAAGAAATCAAGTTCTTCGCAACTTACTTCATAAAGTTTGCTCATGCCGTAGTGAGTTTCGTACATTTTCTTGCCTACCGTTTCGTAATCTCCTTTACCAAGAGCATCGCAGACATCAAGTACACGTTGAATTTCACCAACGACGTATTCGGCACGCATATAATCTTCCGCACTGACATCGTTCTTTACTTCCTGAAGCATATTCACAGTGGCATCGCGAAGAAATTCTACATTCGGATGTTTTTCCCGGATGGCAGCCACAACAGCCTCGCATGATTGACGGCGTTTATTATAGGCAGATGAAGCCAACTCATGTTTCACTACCGAATCCAGCAATACCAACCGGTAACCCTTCGGGTCAAAAGGAAAATATTCATATTCCAAAGAACGGCAGTCGAGACGTATTAAGCTACCTGCTTTTCCGAATATAGAGGCAAACTGGTCCATAATGCCGCAATTTACTCCTACATAGTTGTGTTCCGTAGCTTGTCCTGCTTTTGCCAGTTCAAATTTGTCAACGTTTCCACCGAAAAGGTCGTTCAGAGCAAAAGCATAAGTACTTTCCAAAGCAGCGGATGAAGACATTCCGGCACCCAAAGGCACATCGCCGGCAAATGCGGAATCAAATCCCTCTACTTTTACACCACGTTTAATCATTTCGCGACATACACCAAAGATGTATTTTGCCCAACTTGTGCGAGGTTTATCTTCTTCATTCAAACCAAATTCTACCAAATCTTTCATATCAATAGAATAAACACGCACTTTATTTGTGCCATTAGGTTTGATTTCGGCAATAATACCTTTATCTACTGCACCGGGGAAAACAAATCCACCGTTATAGTCTGTGTGTTCACCAATCAGGTTGATACGACCCGGTGATGCATATACAGAGCCTGCTGCTCCGTTGAAGTGTTTAGCGAAACGACTCCTTACGTGTTCCATATCCATATTAATTTCTTTTAAATTAGATTAGAGTTTATAACTATTTTTCCTATTAATCAACAGGAATATCTTTATTTACGTTTTTACAGCCAATTAAAGCATAATACAGTAAATAGGCAATACATACAAACATTACCCAATAGCTGCTGAGGTAACCAAAATTATCGGCTACAGAACCTTGAATAAGTGGTATGATACCGCCACCGCAAACCATCACCATAAAGAAACCTGAAGCTGCCGCCGTATATTTGCCCAATCCTTCGACTGCCAAATTGAAGATGCCTCCCCACATGATAGAAGTGCAAAGACCACATAATGCCATGAACATTACATTGATAGGCACTTTAGCAAGACCGAACGACAAATCGGATTGGAATACAGGCATACTTACCAGTGTGGTTTTCGAGAGGAAAATAGCAAACAGTACAAGTATAAGTCCTAATCCGGAAGTGAAAGTTAACATTGCTTTACTTGAGAATTTTGCACCGAGTGCGCCTCCACACAAACGACCTATCAACATTAAAAACCAGTAAGTCCCCACTACCGTCCCGGCTATGGTGGCATCAATGCCCAATCCCTTTGTTGCGTCTGTCATAAACAGATTGGCTGTGCTTGGAATACCGATTTCAATACCTACATACACGAAGATACCGATTGCGCCTAATATAAAATGACGAAATGCAAGCGGGCTGTGTGCCTTTTTCGCTTTCTGTTCGTTTGTCTTTTCCATGTGAGGTTCGGGGATATTGACAAATGACAGTACGATGAACGCCAAAGCAAAAATACCCATTGCCAAGAATAATGCAGGGTTGGCTTTTTCTATTGTACGACCGGCTGCTGCTCCCATTAAATAACCTACAAGCATCGGGGTGATAGTAGCAGCGATAGAATTGATGCTACCTCCGAACTGGATCAACTGATTGCCTTTATTTCCGGCGCCACCGAGAGTATTTAACATCGGGTTTACCACCGTATTGAGCATACACATTGAAAAACCGCTGATAAATGCTCCTATCAGGTAAACAGAGAAAAGCTCTACCCGTCCGGAAAGGAATTGTGTGCCTACTCCGACAAAACCCACTCCAATTGCAATTAAAGCTGTTTTTTTATAGCCTATTTTTTTCAACATGATCCCTGCCGGAATACCCATAAAAGCATAAGCAATAAAGTTAGCAAAAAATCCGAGTTGGGATTCAAAGTTGGATGCGCCAAATTGTTTGGCGGCAATTACTCCCATCGGACTGGGAAGTCCTGTAACAAAGGCAATCATAAAGAAGAGGGCGAACATCATTGCAATTGGCAACGCATAATTCTTTTTTTGTTCAGTCATATTACTTGTAGTTTATTAATGGTTATTTAATATAAATTTTGTTTGTTGATCGCTTGTTATTTTTGCACATCAAACTTGTAAACGGTAGTTTGTTGATATTCATCTTTCGGAGATAAGACGGCTGTAGGGAAATGCCGTTTATTCGGTGTATCGGGAAAACATTGCGCTTCGAAACAGATTCCACTGCGAGCCGGATAAGTAGCTCCGTGCGCTCCGGTAAATCCGTTCAGCCAGTTTCCCGTGTATAGTTGAACACCCAGTTCGGTAGTATAAACCTCCAATCTTCTGCCGGAAACAGGGTCTGCGCAAGATGCCGCAAAAGACAATTCACCCGTTTCCTTTTTGTCCAATACGTAACAATGGTCGTATCCTTTTCCGTAAACGAGTTGTGTAAATTTATCATTAATGCGTTCACCTACAATTTGCGGCTTGCGAAAGTCCATCGGCGTACCTTCTACTTTTAATATTTCGCCTGTCGGTATTGCAACTTCATCCGCAGGAATGTAGTAATTGGCATTGATGGCAACAATATTATTTTCTATGGAAGGGGTGGGATTGGCTATTCCTGCCAAATTAAAAAAAGCGTGATTGGTAAGATTAACGATAGTCGGTTTGTCTGTTGTGGCTTTATATTCTATCACTAAGGCATTTTCATCCTCTTTGAGGCTGTATGTCATAACGATGTTCATGTTTCCGGGAAAACCTTCTTCTCCATCTTTCGAAGAGTATGACATTCGTAGCGTTCTTTCGTCTATCTGTTCGGCGTCCCATACATTGGCGTGAAAACCGGTAGGTCCGCCGTGCAGTGAGTTAGGACCATTGTTTATGGTTAAAGAATGTTCTTTGCCTTCCAAGCGGAATTTTCCCTTGGCAATTCTGTTGCCATAGCGTCCTATGACTGTGTTTAAAAATGGTTCGGGGCTGTTGATTACATTGTCAATACTGTCATGTCCCAGTATTACGTTTGCATAATCGCCTTTTTTATCGGGAACCATTATTGAAAGTAGGGCGCATCCGTAATTGGTAACGCCGACCTCCATTCCTAATGGATTTTTGAGAATAAATAAACTTGTTTGTTTGTTATCTACCTTTTTTTGGAACTTTTCGGACAGCAATCCCGATATATTCCCTTGTAGAGTAGAGAAAGTGTTTATCATATTGGAGATTTTAATTAAGTTAATATATAATGCAAATGAAACAAATTTTTTCATTTCTCCCAATTATTCATACTAAATATATCCGCTCGTTTAGGAAATTTAGCGTTTAATAGTTTTAAAGTATAAGAGAGTTAAAAGTTTGTTTTTTTAACTCTTTAAACCCGTAGTGCATTTAGATAAACTCAAAAAACTCTCCACTCTCCACTTTCCTCTTAATCACCTTTCTTCTCTATAGTTACGTCCTTTCTACGAGGTATCTGCGACCTAACTACGACTTATCTACGACCTAATGACGTTTTATAGACGCAAATACCCCATAGTTATCAGCTTGTTACCTGTTTAAAACTACCTATGATGTCGTACAACACCTCTCTATCTTTCAGAAAATCAGGAGAATAAGTGTTTGAAGAATTTAGTAAACAACTGAATAGAAGTAACTTATTAATTCCGAATATTTTCCTCCTTGACTTTTACTCTAAATGCACTACGGGTCTATTTAATTGATTTGTTGACAATGCCCCCCACCCCATTAAATATCCGTCCTCCGGGAAAAACGGCTCAAATCCTGTAAACAATCGTCCTCGAAGGAATACGCTCGTCCTAATCTTGATTTTTGCCGTCCTCGAAGGCTGTTTTGCCGTCCTGAGGACGAGAGCTGTCGTGCTAAGGACGGCAAAACTCGTCCTTAGCACGGCAAATTGTGGACAAAGGAGGGTAAGCTGTCGTCCTAAGGACGAAAAATTCCCTTCAAAGGACGAACAAAGAACCTTGACGGAAGGACTGTTACCGGCAAATTAATCCGATATTATGAATAAATAGTATGGAATTAAGAAGAGGCTGTCCAAAAAGCGGGCAGCCTCTCCTTTGATAGTCGCTCAGTATTTCAGCGAAGATGACGAATCCTACATTTGTATAATTAAAAGCCCGTCTTTCCAATGGGGTAATTCGTACCTCATTTCCCAAAAACAAATAATAACAGTAACAAGTCCTACAATCCAGAGAAAAAACAATATCCACTTTAATCCGATACTCATTGGCTGCCAATTGAAAATTTGTTTAAGTATAGCATGCAAAATACTTATCAACGGCACTCCCACCAATATAACGCCCGCTACGCCCGTTACAACAGCAAGCATAGGCGAAGCAGGAAACAACGACCAATCCACCGAAGGAAGTATCTGATAGAGCAACGCCCCACCACCTGCTGCCATTGCAATAGCAGCTATTGTCAGGGCTATCAGTACGACAATCAAGACGAAAAGTACCGGACTGCAAATAATGGCAAGTATTATCAGACAAGCTTTCAGGCAAAGTCCGATTATAGTTACTGTGATATCTGCCAATTTTTGCAATAATGTACGTGGTTTTTCGGAATGCATGTAGCTGTTTACACCTTGAGTTACTTTCTCAAAACCGTCCGTAACGGTTCTTCCAATATTTTCAATGTTTACCTCCTCACCGTGCATATTGAGTTTTTCGGCTGCCGTCTTGGCTTCGGGAATGATTAGCCAACATACAACATATACCAAGGTCGACGTTCCGAAACTGATAAAAAGTATGATAATGAATATCAAACGCAGCAGTGTTATGTCCCAATTCAGATAGGCGGCTAAACCACTGATAACGCCTCCCAGCATCTTGTTGTCGGAATCGCGATACAAGCGTTGGCGGACAGTCTTGTTGTTCTTGTCTTTTTTGTTTTCTTCATTTTCTCCGGCTAATTCCTCCGGATACCCCATGCGCTTTATTACCTCTTCCACGTGGATAATGGTGATAACTTGAATCCCATTATTCACCTTTTCACCGAATAATTCGGATATACGGTTTTCGATATCATTTATTATTTCATCGGCTCCCTCCTGCTTGCGGAAATGGAGTTTCAGATTACTCAAATAATTATCTAACAATTGGTAGGCATCTTCGTCAATATGAAAAACGGTTCCACCTAAATTTACGGTTAATGTTTTTTTCATTTGAATTAAAAATTTTGATTATTTGTTTGTTAAGTGAATTATTGTTTCGTTCAGTTCTTTCCACAAGTTTTCCAGTTCTCCGAGAAATGTTTCCCCCTTATCCGTCAGTTTATAATATTTTCTCGGAGGACCTTGAAGCGATTCAATCCATTCGTAGCTCAAGAAATCATCGTTTTTCAGACGTGTAAGCAGCGGATACAAAGTTCCCTCTACAACAATCAGTTGAGATTCTTTCAATTTTCGGATAATGTCCGATGCATAAGACTGCTCTTTGTGCAATAACAACAGGATGCAATACTCTAACATTCCCTTTCTCATTTGCGATTTTACATTGTCCACATTCATATTTTTCGTTTTTAACGATGCAAATATATGTATTACTATTATACCTTGCATTGCAAGGTACTATAAATATTGTTAATTTATGAATGCTTGATGCGGAATGTCAACTGTTTCATTTTATGCCACAAAATGTTTGCTGCAAACAATATTGATATTAATTTTGTCAAAGTCAATTGTAAAATAATAACGCGATGAATACATTTAGTAAATTCCCCCGTACATTTTGGGTAGCCAATGTGATTGAATTAGTCGAAAGATGGGCATGGTATGGTTTTTTCATGTTGTTTGCCAACTATCTGACCAAATCGTCGGATTTGGGTGGATTGGAATTTTCGCAAAGCCAAAAAGGTATTATTATGGGGATAGGCACAGGTGTTCTGTATTTTCTTCCGGTATTGACCGGCGCCATCGCCGACCGTTATGGTTATAGACGTGTACTTTTTATGGCATTCACCGTTTATATTTCCGCTTTTATTCTGTTTCCGATGTTTTCTTCATTTACGGGCGTGTTTTTCATCTTTCTGTACTTGGCATTGGGAGCTGCTTTGTTTAAACCCGTAATTTCTGCAACAATAGCTAAAACAACCACCGACCAAACAGCATCTATCGGGTTTGGTATTTTTTATATGATGGTAAATATCGGTGCATTTTTCGGTCCTTTGGTAACATTGTTATTCAAAGGTTCATCCTATTTAATATTTTATTTCTCGGCGGGAATGATTGCTTTAAATTTCCTTTTGTTGTTATTCTATAAAGAACCTTTGCGTACGGAAACGAATAGAGGAGAAAAACTCTTCCAAACCTTTGCGGGTATATTTCGCAATATGGCGAGCATCTTCAAAGACACTAAATTTTTGATATTCCTTTTAATTGTAGCCGGTTTTTGGACGATGTACAACCAACTTTTCTTTACCCTTCCGGTATTTATTGACCAATGGGTAGATACCGGTGTCTTGTATCGCTTTTTCAGCGATTATATTCCTTTCGTCAGCACCAATTATAGCCCTACTCCGGGCGTGTTGGATTCCGAGTTTATCACCAATATGGATGCGCTCTACATAATAGTTCTTCAAATAATCGTTTCGAGTATTGTTATGAAGATGAAACCGCTTAGATCTATGATGTCCGGCTTTTTGGTATGTTCCTTAGGCATGGCATTGACGCTTGTTTCACAAAACGTAATATTTACCTTAGCCGCAATATTAATATTCGCATTGGGAGAGATGGCAGGTTCACCAAAAATTACAGAATACATCGGACGTATCGCTCCTTCCGACAAGAAGGCTTTGTATATGGGATATTCCTTTATACCCGTATTTTTAGGCAACGTCTTTGCCGGACTGATTTCAGGATCAGTCTATCAACGAATGTCGGATAAAGTAGCTATTACGGAAAGATTTGTAAATGAAAAAGGGTTGCAGATAACGGATGGCTTATCAACAAATGCTTATTTCGAAGAGGTCGCCCGACAAACAGACAGAACCCCGCAAGAATTAACCAATCTTCTTTGGAATACATACGATCCTTCCCGCTTATGGATAGTAATATTAAGTATTGGAATAGCTGCCACTGTTGGATTGTTGATTTACGACAGGGTAATTTCAAATAAACATCAGTAGAGTCTTTCCTTATTTCTTGGATAGCCTCATACAGGATTTCAGAATTATGTGTCAAGTAATTTTAAATGACTTGTCGCAGTTAGAACTTGAATCTGCCTTTTTATAAAATTGGTTAAGCAAAAGAGTTTTAAAACTCAAAAATACTACATTTACCACCCAAAAAGGACATGCAAAAAGATTGTGACAGTGTTGTAATTATTCCTACTTATAATGAATGTGAAAACATTGAAAATATTATTCGAGCTGTTTTTGAATTGGAGAAAGCATTTCATGTTTTGGTCATAGATGATAATTCACCGGATGGAACGGGAGAAATTGTAAAAGTTTTGCAAGGAAAGTTCCCAAATTGTTTGTTTCTACTGGAGCGTAAGGGGAAGTTGGGATTGGGGACGGCTTATATTATGGGATTCAAATGGGCTTTGGAAAGAGAGTATCAATATATTTTTGAAATGGATGCCGACTTTTCCCATAATCCGAATGATTTGCTTCGATTATATGAATCGTGTGCAGAGAAGAATAATGATTTAGCCATAGGTTCGCGTTATATAAGAGGAGTAAATGTGGTTAATTGGCCTATGGAGCGCATATTGATGTCGTATTTTGCATCCATGTATGTGCGTATTATTATGGGAATGCCGATACATGATACCACGGCGGGTTTCAAATGTTATCGCCGTGAGGTTTTAAAAACAATAGAACTGGATAAGATTCATTTTAAAGGATATGCTTTTCAGATAGAAATGAAGTTCAGAGCCTATAAAAGCGGATTTAAAGTGACAGAGGTTCCTGTTATATTCGTTAATCGCGAACTTGGAACGTCCAAAATGAATTCGAGTATCTTTGGTGAAGCCATATATGGTGTTATCAAACTGAAAGTTGACAGTTGGTTTCATAAATATCCTCAAAAGCAATGAAGCGTACTCTCATAAAAAATGCCGTTATCGTCAATGAGGGGAAATGTGTCCGAGGGTCGGTAGTAATTGAGGGCGAAATAATAAAAGAAATACTTGGAGATGAACAAGAACCTTTGAACCCATGTCAAGAAACGATTGATGCTTCGGGAGGGTATTTACTTCCGGGTATTATCGATGAACACGTGCATTTTCGGGATCCCGGATTTACCTATAAAGCGGATATTGCATCTGAAAGCAGGGCGGCTGTTGCCGGTGGAGTTACTTCTATCATGGATATGCCAAATACCAACCCACAAACCGTTACGATTGAAGCTTTAAACAAGAAGTTCGATGAAATGGGTAAAAAGTCGCATGTAAACTATTCTTGCTACTTTGGAGCGACGAATGAAAATTATACGGAGTTCCGTTGTTTGGATGTGCATCGCGTATGTGGTATTAAAGTGTTCATGGGGTCAAGCACCGGAGATATGCTGGTGGATAAATGGGAAAGCTTACGACATGTTTTCGGTGAAACGGACTTACTTGTTGCCACGCATTGTGAAGACCAAACCATTATAAAAAAGAATACGGAAAGGTATCGAAAAGATGATGACGACTTGTCTTTGGAGTATCATTCCCTTATCCATTCGGTTGAGGCTTGTTACGAATCTTCTTCCTTAGCCGTAAAACTCGCTAAGGAAATGGGAACTCGTTTGCATGTATTGCATATCACTACCGCCAAAGAGTTAGAATTATTGACTGATACTCCTTTGAATGACGATAAACGGATAACGGCAGAAGTTTGTGTTCCTCATTTACTATTTACTTCTTCCGATTATTCTGCTCTCGGTTCTTTTATAAAGTGTAATCCGGCAATAAAAAATAATTTTGACAAGGAAGCTTTGCGTTCCGCTGTCAATTCCGGATGGATAGACACGATAGCTACCGACCACGCTCCACATCTACTTGGCGATAAGGAGGGCGGTGCGTTGAAAGCAGCTTCGGGGATGCCGATGGTGCAGTTTTCTCTCCTTAGTATGTTGAGGCTTGTGGATGAAGGGGTTTTCAGTATTGAAAAAGTAGTGGAAAAAATGTGTCATGCTCCTGCAAAGATTTATACGATTTATAATCGCGGATATATTCGTACCGGTTACCAAGCAGACCTTGTTGTGGTTAAACCGGCAGTAAGTTGGCGATTAACGGGTAAGGATATTCTTAGTAAATGCAAATGGAGTCCGTTGGAAGGAGAGATATTTAATTATCGAATTGAAAAAACATTTGTTAACGGGTGTCTTGTGTATTCTGACGGGCAACTAATCAATGAAAATCATAGAGGTCAGGAATTAAAATTCAGAATAAGGAATTAATGAGAAAAAGAGGTGTTCAATATGTATCCTATCACATTCGGGATACGATACCTTATATTAATTGGACGTATTTTTTTCACGCATGGGGGTTTGAAATCCGCTTTGCCAATGTAACCAATATTCAGGATTTTCCGGAAGAAGAACGTTCAAAAGCCGTTGAAGCGTTGCAACTGTATAAAGAAGCCGGTTATATGCTTCGGGAATTGGATAGGGATTTTTGTGTTCAAACCCTTTTTAAGCTTTGTAAAGCGAATGCAGACGGTGATAATTTGCTGCTTGATACTGTCGTATTGCCTTTGTTACGCCAACAATCTCGAAAGCAAAATGAAAACTATTATTTGTGTTTAAGTGATTTTGTTCGTCCGCTTGTTTCGGGGGTAGCCGATACCGTAGGGATTTTTGCATCGAGCGTTGATAAAAATATGGAACGGTTATACGAAAATGATCCTTATAAACATCTGCTTGTTCAAACTTTAGCCGATCGTTTGGTTGAGGCAGCTACGGAAAAGATGCACGAATATGTTCGCAAAACAATATGGGGATATGCCAAAGAAGAAAATTTATCTGTTAAAGAGTTATTATTAGAGAAGTTTCAGGGCATACGTCCTGCTACCGGCTACCCTTCCCTACCCGACCAATCTGTGAATTTTATACTGAACGATATACTTGATATGAAGCAAATAGATATTACTCTTACTGAAAACGGAGCAATGTCTCCTCATGCTTCCGTCTGTGGATTGATGTTTGCCCATCCTGCTGCCCGTTATTTTTCGGTGGGAAAGATAAACGGAGAACAGTTGACGGATTATGCCATGCGAAGGGGGAAGACAGTGGAGGAAATGAAGAAGTTTCTCAAAAACTATTCATAACGCATTGAAGTTGCCGGATTTATTCGGCTAACAAGGAAAGAAGGCATTATCAACATTAAAACGGAAACAAGCAGTGTTCCTATATTAAGAAATATGAATGCCCATACACTAAACGACATGGGAATACTGTCCACATAGTAGGATTCTGGGTCGAGTGCAAAAATCTTAAATCGCGACTGGACAAAGTAAAGAAGTAAACCGATAATATTTCCCCATATCATACCTTTTCCGATAAGAAACACGGAAAGCCAAAGAAATATTTTACGAATGGTATAGTTGGTAGCTCCAAGCGCTTTCAACAAACCAATCATGTTGGTACGCTCTATGATAAGAATAAGCAATCCGGAAATCATAGTAAAACCTGCTACACCGGTCATCAGGATAAGAACGACCAATACATTGAGATTAAGCAAATCAAGCCATGCAAATATGGAAAGATTGAGTTGTTTTATGTTGCGCACACAGTAAGCGGATCCGTATCTGTCCGCATGGTTTATGAATTCGTTTCCTAATATAACTGTCATGTCTTCCAGCTTATCGTAGTCCTTTAGTTGGAGTTCCAAACCTGTAGCTTGGTCGGGATTCCAATTGTTCAAACGATTCACCGTATAGATGTCGGTTAATAAAAATAAGTTGTCATATTCCGAAAAATTGGTTTGATAGATGGCTGCAACGGTCAATCGCCTGGGTCTGGCATGAGTATCTTCTTGTCTGTAATAATAAGTATATAATTTATCACCTAAACTTAGTTTTAGTTTAGAAGCTAATGATTTGGATATTATTACCTGGTTGGAAGCTGTCGAATCTGTAAACAAAGGTATCTCTCCTTCTACCAAATATTTTCGAAAGAAAGAAAAATCGTACTCCTCTCCCACCCCTTTTAGTATCATACTTTGGAAAGCATCATCCGTTTTTATTATTCCCTGTATGGCGGAATATCGTTGTATGTGTGCTATTTCCCGATATTCGTACAAGGCGGACAGGATACTGTCATCGGTTACAACGGGATATGCTTCGTATGAGTGTATGGCATTGAGATTGCCGATTTGGATGTGTGAACCAAAGCCAATAACTTTATCGCGCATTTCTTTTTTAAAACCGGAAGCTACGGCTACGACTACAATCATCACAACCAAACCAATGGCAATACCCGTCATGGCAATGCGCACCGCCAGATGAGAAACTTTTCCCTCCGAAGCATTATCGCGATAGATTCTTTTAGCGATGAAGAGTTGCCACATTTATTATCCGTTTATTTGAAAATCTTTGCGGCGAAGTATGAAACTATTACTCAGATACTTTTCACGTACTATCCTGTTTGCTGATAATTCTTCGGGAGTTCCTTGAAAAAGAATTTTTCCTTCAAAGAGCAAATAAGCACGGTCGGTGATACAGAGGGTTTCCTGCACATTGTGGTCGGTGATCAGGATACCGATATTCTTATCTTTCAGTTTCCAAACAATTTGCTGAATATCTTCTACGGCTATGGGGTCAACTCCGGCAAAAGGTTCATCAAGCATAATGAACTTAGGGTCAATGGCTAAACAGCGAGCTATTTCCGTACGACGACGTTCTCCGCCCGATAGCTGGTTTCCTAAGTTTTTACGAACTTTCTGCAAGCGAAATTCTGAAATTAAGTTCTCCAGTTTTTCTTTTTGGTATTCGGTTGGTTTATCTGTCATCTCTAGTACAGAGGCAATATTATCTTCCACACTCATCTGGCGGAACACGGATGCCTCTTGTGCCAAATATCCTATACCTGTCTGCGCACGTCTGTAAACAGGATACTTCGTTATATCCAAATCATTTAGAAAAATACGCCCCTCGTTGGGAGCAATTAGTCCTACGGTCATATAAAACGATGTTGTCTTTCCGGCTCCATTCGGTCCTAAAAGTCCAACTATTTCTCCTTGTCTCACGTCAATGGAAACATTGTTTACTACTGTTCTTTTTCCGTATTTTTTCACTAAATGTTCGGTACGAAGCACCATCTTGCTTTCTTCCATACTCCAATCTATATTTTTCAACAAATGTAATCAGATCTAATGAAATAGAGTACTTTTACACCCAAATATGTCTGTTATGATAAAAGCTTTAAGAACTGTCGGAAGGTATTTGGTACTTATGAATCGTACTTTTTCCCGTCCGGAACGTATGCGAATGTTCTTTAAACAATTTCTCAAAGAGATAGAACAGCTTGGAGTAAATTCTATTGGCATCGTATTGCTGATTTCCTTTTTCATCGGTGCGGTTATCACTATACAAATAAAACTGAATATTGAAAGCCCTTGGATGCCACGCTGGACAGTAGGCTATGTAACGCGAGAGATTATGTTGCTTGAGTTTTCTTCTTCTATCATGTGTCTGATTTTAGCGGGAAAGGTAGGGTCGAATATAGCTTCTGAATTAGGAACAATGCGTGTTACCCAACAAATTGACGCACTTGAAATCATGGGGATTAATTCTGCAAGTTATCTCATTCTTCCCAAGATTGTAGCATTGGTTACTGCTATTCCTATTCTAGTGATATTCAGTATTTTTTCCGGATTAATCGGGGCTTTTGCTACCTGTTGGTTTGGAGGCATAATGACGGCTGCGAACTTGGAATACGGTTTACAATATTACTTTATAGAATGGTATATCTGGTGTAGTTTTATAAAATCATTCTTTTTTGCTTTTATCATAGCCAGTGTTTCGGCATTTTTCGGTTATACCGTAGGCGGCGGATCGGTAGAAGTCGGAAAGGCATCTACAAATTCGGTGGTATGTTGCAGTGTACTCATTTTGTATGCTGATTTAGTATTAACTCAATTATTAATGGGATGATTGAAATAAAGAATCTCCATAAATCTTTTGAAGAAAAGAAAGTTTTAGATAATGTTGAAGTATCTTTCGAGAGTGGAAAAACCAATTTAATCATTGGTCAGAGTGGGTCGGGAAAGACAGTATTAATGAAATGTATCGTCGGTTTACTTACCCCGGAAAAAGGAGAAATACTATATAATGGACGCAATTTCCTGCTAATGGGAAAGAAAGAAAAAAAATTACTGCGGCGGGAAATGGGTATGATTTTTCAAAGTGCCGCTTTGTTCGACTCTATGTCCGTGCTTGAAAACGTGATGTTCCCTTTAAATGTATTTAGCTACGAAACCCTTCGTATAAGGACTAAAAAAGCCATGTCTTGTTTAGATCGTGTCAATCTGGCAGAAGCTAAAGATAAATTTCCAGAAGAAATAAGCGGAGGGATGCAAAAGCGTGTTGCCATAGCCCGAGCTATTGCGCTCAATCCTCAATACTTGTTTTGTGATGAGCCGAACTCAGGGCTTGACCCCCAAACATCTTTGATGATTGATGAGCTAATACAAAGTATCACACGGGAGTACAACATGACTACCATCATCAACACGCATGATATGAATTCGGTGATGAGAATCGGAGAAAAAATTGTATATATTTATGACGGATGCAAAGAATGGGAAGGTACTAAAGAAGACATTTTCACAGCAAACAACCAACAGTTGAATGATTTTATTTTTGCTTCGGACTTCTTTCGTAAAGTAAAAGATGTGATTTCTTCTTAAAAAGAAAGCTTTATACCTACTACCATCCGGCTATTGCCCCTCCCTTAAATTCTCTCTCTGCTGTTTCGATAACTTCTTCGGACTGGTAAGCCTGAACAAATTTCTTTATCTTTTCTTCATCTTTGTTATCTTCCCTCGCAACAATAACATTTACATAAGGAGAATCCTTTTCTTCTTTAATAATCCCGTCTTTCAACAATAACCCTGCTTTTGTTGCAAAATTATTGTTTATCACAGCCAGAGTCACATTGGCATCGTCCAATATACGAGGCAGTTGTGGTGCTTCAAGTTCTATGATCCTCAAGTTCCGAATGTTTTCCTCTATATCTATTATTCGGGGAGTATTGTCGGCTCTCGTTTTTAGTTTTATTAATCCCGCCTTTTCCAGCAACAGCAAAGAACGACTTCCATTTGAAATGTCATTCGGAATAGCTATTGTACTTTTATCTTTAAGCTCGTCCAATGTTTTTATTTTTCCGGAATAAGCTGCAATAGGATAAACAAAAGTGTTTCCAACAATGACAAATTTATATCCCCGCTGCTTTACTTGTTCCTCAAAAAAAGGCTTGGTTTGAAATACATTAATATCTATGTCCTTTTGGTCAAGGGCTGTATTCGGCATAATATAATCATTGAATTGAACCAATTCTACTTCAAGTCCGAACTTTTCTTTTGCTAACTTTTGTGCGGTTTGGGCTAATGCGTATTCCGGACCTGCCTGCACACCAACTTTTATATGATTAGGATTATTCTTATTTGCGTTTCCACATGATGCAAGCAACATTACTGTACTTAAAACGCCTGCATAAAAAAACTTTCTGTTCATAATTTGTCTATTTATTTTATCTATAATCTACTTTCTTAGAGATATAATTGCCCGTGAACTGAATGATAAATACCAAAGCGACCAACAGGATTAATACAACGTTCATCGTAACGAGGTCATAACCCACATATCCGTATTGATAACCGATTTGCCCTAAACCTCCGGCACCTACTGCACCACCCATGGCAGAGTAGCCCACCAAAGTAATCAACGTAATAGTGGCACAGTTTATCAATGAAGGTAATGCTTCCGGTATCAAGACTTTTCGTACAATCTGAAAAGGAGTTGCACCCATTGCCCGCGAAGCCTCTATCAATCCGTAAGGAACTTCAAGAAGACTATTCTCCACCATACGCGCAATAAAAGGAGCTGCACCTACACTCAACGGAACCAATGCCGCAGCTACTCCAATGGAAGTCCCCACAATCATGCGTGTAAAAGGAATCATCCATACGATAAGAATAATGAAAGGTACGGCTCTAAACACATTTACAAAAACAGACAGAACGCTGTTGAGCACGCGATTTTCATTAATCTGTCCGTTACGAGTAATAAATAGCAATACCCCTAAAGGCAATCCAAGCACAAATCCGAAGAAACCGGATACGAAAGTCATAATAATTGTTTCCCATATCCCTTTTAAGAACAAACTTATCATTGTTGCATCAAACATAACCTGCTATTTCTACTTCCATATTGTTATTTTTCAGAAATTCCACCACAAGCTGTTCATCACCTGCCTCCCCTCTAAGCTCTACCAGCATTGCCCCGATTTTTAAACCGTTTATATAGTCCATTTGCATACAAACGATATTACTTTCGGTTTTGTATGTTTCTCGTATATCCGAAAGGATAGTATGTATTTCAAATTGCCCCGAAATCTTTACTGTAATTAATAAATGCTTTCCCGCGCAGGGTGCATTGGTAAGTTTCTCTTTATATTCGATTGGAACTTGGATATGTATCGACGAGGATACAAAATAGTGCGTTAATTCATTTTCGGGACAGGAAAACACTTTAGCCACAGAACCTTTTTCTATCAATTTGCCTTCGCTAAGAACAACAACCTCATCACATATTTTTTTCACCACATCCGGTTCGTGTGTTATGAGCAGAATCGTAATGTTTAGCTTTATATTGATCTCCTTCAATAGCGACAGTATGGAATCTGTCGTTGCAGGGTCTAATGCGCTTGTTGCTTCATCGCACAACAATACAGCCGGATTATTTGCCAATGCACGGGCAATGGCAACCCGTTGTTTCTGTCCGCCCGAAAGTTTAGAAGGATAATCGTATGCTTTGTTTTCAAGCCCTACGATTTTCAATAGCTCTAAAACCCGTTGTGTGATGTCCTTTTTGAGTGTTTTATTTAATTCGAGAGGGAAAGCCACATTATCAAATACAGTACGCGATGACAACAGATTGAAGTGCTGGAATATCATTCCAATGTTCCGGCGAACTTTTGTCAATTCGGAAGGCGACATTTGTGTCAGACATTCTCCGTTTATGATCACTTCCCCTTTCGTGGGACGCTCCAAAAGATTGGCACATCGAACTAAAGTGCTTTTCCCTGCTCCCGATTCGCCAATCACACCCACTATCTTTCCTTTCGGAACGGTAATAGAAACATTTGATAATGCCGTTGTTATTTTTCCTTTATGCCGAAACTCTTTGGTGACATTTCTCAGCTCAATCATAATTGAAAATATCAATTTCGCACAAAGTTACAAAATACAATTAACCTGAGAAATACCACAATATTGGTATCTAAAATTCTATTACTATTCTGAATACTTTTTCCCGGTTAACTTTCCATTGCTCCATAGATTCTCCAGCTTGTTCGGGTTTATAAACTCCACTTATCAATTCTTCTTTCGGGCAATCGCCTCGCTTCAGGTATTCGATGACAGCCCTAAAATCTTCGGGCATCGCATTGCGTGATCCGCGAATATCCAATTCTTTCTGCACAAAATATTTAGTTTCAAAAGCTATTTCGGTTTTGGCATAGCCGATACAAACCACACGACCCGTAAACGCAACTTCATTCACTGCCATCTGGTAGGTAACCGATGCTCCAACTGCTTCGATCACCACATCCGGACCGAAGCCATCGGTTATTGCCTGCAAGCTTTCATGCACATCCTCGCTTATAGAATTAATGGTATAAGTTGCCCCCAACTTTTTAGCCAAAGCCAACTTATTGTCGTCAACATCTACTGCAATCACTTTAGCCCCCCGAATAGCGGCACGTATAATAGCCCCTACCCCAATCATTCCGCATCCAATCACCATTACAATATCCAATTCCGTTACTTCAGCCCTTGCAACGGCATGAAACCCAACACTCATCGGTTCAACCAACACGAAATCTTTCGAACTCAATACAGGGTCGATAATTACTTTTGACCAGGGAACCGAGATGTATTCGCACATCGCCCCGTCCCGTTGCACACCGAAAGTCTGATTAAACTGACAAGCATTCGGGCGACCATTGCGGCAAGACGGGCAACTCCCACAAGCGGTATATGGATTTACAGTACAGGAAATGCCGGCTTTCAGGTGACCGGGAACATCCGTGCCTACAGCTTCTATTACGGCGCCTATTTCATGACCGGGAATAACAGGCAATTTTACCATTGGATTCTTTCCCAGATAAGTATTCAAATCCGATCCGCAAAAACCTACATAATTGAGTTTAATCAATACTTCTCCCGGCTTTACCTCCGGCTTTTTTATATCTACAACCGATATTTCTCCGGGGTGTAATATTTGAACTGCTTTCATGCGTTTATTACTTTAATTCAAGTTGCTATTGACACTCATTTTATAACAGATTATAAATAGCAACTCGAGTTAGTTATTTATTCGGGTAACGGGGCTTAGTTACTGCTGGCTTCCGACGCGGGATGAACCAAATGTTTTTCAACGTTTATTTTCAGTCCGGTTATTCGCTCTTGGACATATCCCTTAATTACTACGTCATAGGATACCCAACCAAATGCTTTTTTAATCTCTTGCTCAATAAAATCTACAATTCCATTAGCCTGACTTTCGTCGTAAACGGCGTTAGCAAACTTATCGCCATTAGTGAGGTCTTTATCCAAATTTGTGAAACGATAATTCACTTCAATGGTTTCTCTAAGCATGGAAGCGGTTCCCTGAATGATAAGTTCGTAGGTAAATTCTTTCTTCTTGTTATCATCTTTGCCATCGTTGTGGTAAGAGAACAAGAAAACAAACATAACAGTTGCGCAAATTACGAATAATGCAATGAATTTTTTCATAAGTGATTCTTTAAATTAAAACTTCAGTTATAAAAAGACTCTTTAAATATACAAATTTTATTTGAAACAAATATGTTTTCAACATGATTTTTTCATGTTTTCTTTCATGTTTTTAATAAAAAATCAGTCCTCCTGATTTTGTTTCATTCCGACATGTTTTTTATATATGGTAATTCTATCAAGTTTTTGAATTCGTAAAACTTCCGGGCATTCTCTTCGAGAAAAAGTTCTTTCTCTCTTGCCGTAAGAAGATTGGATTTGATTATAAAATCATACGACATGCGATAAGTGATAGCCGTGATTGTTCGCGGATAATCCGAACCCCACATCAGCTTTTCAATGCCAACCAGCGAAGCCGCTTCTTTGATAGCCCATATAGCCCCCTTAAAGGGATAGAACTCATCATTGAACAGCCACGTAATTCCTCCCGATTCGATCATTACATACTTGTTGCGCGCCAGCTTTATTTGTTCCTGCCAATGTGGTCGTGTTACCATTCCAAAATGCCCGATAGTTATTCTCAGATTGGGGCATTCAGAAATAAGCTCTTCCATTTCGGCAACCTGTGTTGTTCCCGGAGCCAAATCAACGGAAAACAGCACACCATGCTTCTCCATCAGTTTGAACATTTCCATCATCTCAGGTTCAGTGAGATAAACTCTCTTGTCCGGCATAATCAAGCGTTCGGCAGGTATTTTGATTGCTTTGAATCCTTGTTCTATCAATGCCTCCGCATGTTGTAAATAACCTTTTTGGCGTGCATCAACCATGCCGCAACAAAGGAAACGGTCCGGATACTTTTGCCCTACTTCCCAAAGGTATTCATTCTGCAAACCATCAATGTATTCCTGTGTAATGACGGCTGCGGAAACTTGCGCATAATTCATGTTGGATAGGAAAATCTCTGCCGTGTTTCGCCCGTCAACAATAAACGGAGGTATCATCTGTCGCACTTCACCCATAAAAACGGATCGCCCGCCTTCCATTGTTTGTATCTTCATTCCATTGACTTCCGTATCCTGCCGAAGCCACAAGTGGGCATGCGCATCAATAATTTTCATCTCCGAAACTCAACTATTCAACCATGTATCTCTAAACCTCGGTTCCAGAATCACTCGCAGTTCTTTCAGCAATGTTTCATCCAACGGTTCTTCTATCCAGCGGATATTTTGAAGAATGGCTTCCGAACGGGTTGTGCTAAACAACGTCGTTGCAATCCGGGGGTTACTCACTGCATATTTGACGGCTATTTGTTCAATTGATTTACCTTTCATTTTACAATAATCGGTTGCCTTCCTACATACATCCTTCAATGGGGCGGATGCCGGATGCCATTCGGGAGCTCCCCGCTCCGTCAACAATCCCATTGAAAACGGAGAAGCATTGATAACACCAATCCCCCTGTCTTCAAAATAATCCAAGTAATCAACCAACGCATCATCATTCAGGCAATAGTGGCAAAAGGAAAGAACGGTTTCAACAGTTCCGGCTGCGACATGGTCTATGACATATTTGAAATGACGCAGAGTAAGATTGGTAATCCCCACATGCTTTACAATGCTTTTTTCTCTCAATTCTGCCAATGCAGGTAATGTTTCATTGCAAACCACATCCAAATCGGCAAATTCAATATCGTGTACATTAATCAGATCAATGTTCTCGACGTGCAGGCGTTCCATGCTTTCATAAACGCTTTCCGTTGCTTTCCGGGGAGAATAGTCCCAGACATTAATACCGTCTTTTCCGTATCGACCTACTTTGGTGGATAAGTAATACCTGTTGCGGTCGATTTCTTTCAAGGCTTTCCCCAGTACTGTCTCTGCCTTCAAGTGTCCATAGTAAGGAGAAACATCTATAAAGTTTATTCCGTTTTCTACTGCGGTGTGTACGGCTTTTATGCCTTCTTTTTCCTTTAAGGAGTGAAAAACACCTCCCAAAGATGAAGCCCCAAGACTCAAAATAGAAGCTTTTATTCCCGTTTTTCCTAGCTCTCTGTATTCCATGTGCTATTTAATTTTTCAAATGAAACTCTTGCATATATGACGGAAGCATCAATAAAATGTACTATCGGATATTAACACGAATGATTCCTCCGGGAATAATAACCGCATTCTCCTTTTGTGTACGGTAAATAATCATTTGCTGAGGTTTGTTTAAATCAGCTACGGCAATGGCTTTGTACAAATCGTCAAGGCTATTCACCGGTTTGCCCGCAAACCCCAAAATCACATCGTTTGACGTTAAGTAATCGCGCAATTGAGTACCGTGAGCAGCTACGGCAACAACATACACTCCTCGTTCCGAATCCATTCCTGTGGCAGAACGTTCACTCAATGTTTCCAGATTTTTGATTTGCACACCCTCCCAAATCAGTATTTCTGCATTAGTAACGTCCGAGTTATACAACGGTACAGGCATTGCCGGTTTTTCGGCTAAAGCTTTCAACCGTTCGGATACAACACCGAATTTGTCCATGTCGAAATTCTGGAACCCCATACGGAATATTTCCGTTGCGTTATTGGATATTCGGAAATCACCGAAAGCAGGATTGTTAAATTCTACTTTGGAAACAATTGAATGAGCATCAGTGCCATACATCTTAGCGACCTTATATGTGATGCTATCGGTAAAAATATTGTAGTCTGTCAATGCTCCGCCGGTATCATGTCCTGTTGGTCGCTCATAAGGGAGCATCACAATATTTCGCGTAAAAACATTGCCATTATTCCTTAACCAGGCGTGACGGTAAAAAGTATTGTTAATGAGGATGTTGTTTTCCACCACACGATAGAACCCCTCTCTGAGTTTAAGTCCGCCGTTCAAGCAGAGATTATTGTAAATATGGTAATTGGTAGAACCATCATCCAAATCAATATCCCATCCACGATCACAACGGAAACGATTGTTGCGGATTTCCACCGTTTCGATGGCATCAACCATGACTAATTCCTTGTGCTCGGTTGTCAATAAAGAATCGAGAACCCTCCGGACCGGATACCAAAAACGGTCTCTTCCCCAAGAGTTGAACGAACCATGATCGCCGGTTTCTTTGACGGTATTAAAAACATCGTTGAACTCAAGAATATGACCACCCCACGTGCCTTCACTGATATTAATTCCAGCACGAGGAGTATCGTAAATAGTGTTGTGACTCAGTGTAATGGCACGACACATCGAAAGCTCCACGCCTGTAATCTGTTTTTCAAAAAGCCCGATTTTGTGAATCAGGTTATTGTGAACACGGTTGTATGCGGAATAATTATTGGTTTTCGGACCGGATGTACGGTCAATTTTCTCTGAAGGTATAAAATCATGATATTCAAAACTTGGTGAGCGAACAGCATTAGGGTCGCCCACAAAACAAACGGCGCTTGCTCCGACACGAGTGATATGGGAACCGGAAACTTCACAATTGCGATTATAGTTGCTGAAAAAGATAGCATTTCCTCCCAAATCGTATAAATTGCAATCGTTCAACATGCAATTTTCAGCACCTTCCAAAGTCACAGCGCCACCACGATAGATTGCCCAGTCGGAACGAAGTAGAGGTTCGTACTCCTCCATAAAAGTACGAACCGTCTGTGTCAGTTCAATACCTTCAAAAACAATGTTCCGCACAGGATCGGCTTCACTTCCACGCAATTCAATCAAATGTTTGATTTGCGGACTTTCAAAAAGAGCGTTTTGCACATCTTCTCCTTCCAAAGGATAATAATAAAGTGTAGATTCGGAAGCATTGTAAAACCATTCGCCGGGAGCATCCAACTCTTCAAAGATATTTTCGACCATGCGGTTGTCGGCATGTAAGCCGTATTGGCGGTTGTTTTGCCATCCTCCTTCCAAAGAAAGCTTTCCTTGTTTGTCTTTACCGGTAATCCTGTAATGGAAATCTCCCCAATCATGCCTATGCATCGCATGAAGGTATCCTCCGGCAGGATTTTTCCATGTTTTCACCCGTTTGGGGGAAGTTGCCCCAGCTGTTGTTCCATTAAAACGAATGGCATTAGGGTCGTAATTCGGGTAACGCGCCATATAGCGAATGTTGCCATTGATTAATAACATATCCATAACCGGTGATCCGGCTATTTTGGTTTTCAAGATGCCTTTTTTATAAGGTTGCCATTGCAGGTTATCGAGTACGGCGCTTCCACTGATAACAACCTTTTCTCCGGGATAGGAACGAATAATCAATGATTCACTTGCTGTTTTACCTCCATCTTCGGACGTAAAAATCAAAGGGGTGGAAAGCCGGTAAGTGGCTTCCCGCAAGATAATAGTAACTGCTCCCGCTGTTTTCCGGGCTTCTTTCCGAGCTTTTTCGATAGTACGAAAAGCTGCCTGTTTACTTCCATTGTTGGAATCACTTCCTTTCGGAGAAACATAAAACTGGGTTTGCGCATGTACCGTTTTAAAGACAATTAGCTGTAAAAACACGACAGCGCCTATTATCAGAATCTTTCTCATTGTTTGCCCGTATTCTATCAATTTGATTGTTGATGTACACAAATATACTTTATTTTCTTCAATTATGCAAATATAAAAAGAAGACATTAAGATGAACGAGATAATTTTCAACTAACTTTCCATTTTCAACTTTCAACTTGAGTTTGGGCGTGCCCCGATGGGTCGGGCTTTCTGCTGCAATCTTTTGTGGCGAGAGCCACAAAAGGATTTACGCTCCAATCCATCACGCGAAGAGTGCCACACGAATGGTAGGGGCGACCCTTGCGGTCGCCCTGAATGGATCTTCCTGAATGTTTACCCCGTCGGGGTTGTATGAATGAATTATCCGATCCGGGGCTATATATATTTCAATCCTTCGGATTGAAGCATCCAATAAATGACCGTCCTCCGGAAAAAACGGCTCAAACCCTGTAAATGACCGTTCTCGAAGGGATACGATCGTCCTAATCTCGATATTTGCCGTCCTCGAAGCCTGTTTTGCCGTCCTCAGCACGGCAAAATGAGGGAAAAGAACGGTAAGCTGTCGTCCTCAGGACGACAATTAAGGAGAAAAGGACGATGATTGTGGAGGTAAGGACGGTCAAACTATGGATTGTTTGATGAATTATCAGATTGTCTTTAAAGTTCTAAAATGATGCCACATCATAATGGAAGAGATGATGCAAGAAACAAAATCGGCTACCGGTATACTTATCCAAATGCCTTTCACTCCAAAAAAATGCGGAAAGATTAATAAACAGGGTATCAAAAACAATACCTGTCGCGTGATAGCCAAGAATATAGCTTTCCTGACCATTCCGATGCTTTGAAAAAAGTTGGATGCTACCATCTGAAAACCGACTAAAGGACATGCGATTACTATGATACGCAGTCCTTCGGAAGCGATGCGAATAATTTCCGCATCGGACGTAAAGAGGGAAAGGGATAGTTCCGGAATCAACAAACCCATCAAAAAACAAGAAGTCATTACTATCGTTGCACTGTATGTAGTAAGTTTTAATACTTGAGTGACGCGCGAATATAAATGTGCACCGAAGTTATAGCCCGCAATGGGTTGCATGCCTTGATTAAGACCCATCACTATCATCACAAAAACAAAGATCAAACGATTTATCATACCGTAGGCTCCTACTGCCAACTCGCCTCCATACTTTGTCAATCCTTTATTAATAAGGATAATGATAAAGCAAGATGCCAGATTCATCAGAAAAGGGGACATGCCAATTGATAAGGAGTCAATCACTATTTTTCGCTTCAAATGGAATATGTTCCGGCTGAAATGCAATAGTTCATTCTTATCGCTAAAGAGTTTTATCAACCACCCTAACGAAATCATTTGGGAAATGACGGTAGCCAAAGCCGCTCCCCGTATTCCCCACCCGAAGCAGTATATAAATACAGGAGCAAGTATAATATTTATCACCACCGTAAGGATAGTGGCTATCATTGATTTTTGCGGATGCCCGGATGAACGAAGCAAGGAATTTAACCCCCAATAGAGGTGTGTGACCACATTGCCCAATAGTATGATTTCCATAAAATCGTGCGCATAGTTTATTGTATTTTCACCGGCTCCGAAAAAGTAAAGAATAGGGTTGAGAAAAAGAAGCATAAGCACGGTAAAAGCCAAACCGGTAACGACATTCAGCACTACTACATTGCCCAAAATACGTTTGGCTGTATCATAATCTCTTTGTCCGAAACGTACCGAAAGCAATGTGGAAGCTCCCACTCCGACTAACGAACCAAATGCAGCGGCAAGATTCATTAACGGAAAAGTAAGAGCCAGTCCCGAAATAGCCCATACTCCCACTCCGCGCCCGATAAAAATACTGTCGACCATATTGTAGAGAGAAGTTGCCGTCATGGCAATAATAGCCGGAAAGGCATATTGTATAAGGAGTTTTTTGACACTCTCAGTACCCAACGCTACGGGAATCTTTGATTTCGTCATGCTAATTTTTCATTTTGAGGGTGCAAATGTAGATAATCTTCGATATATTTAAGATGTTTTCAAAGAGTGAAACGAAAAAAACCGTAAAAACAGTATGAAATGACGATTTTATTTCGTTAATTTGTATTTGAATATAGCTCAGACCATGTGAATTATTTCTAAAAACAAAGCACGATGACAAACTCTCATGACACTACTCAGCCTTTAATGGAAGAAAATTTGGAAGAAGAAAAAAAAGTAACGGAAGTTTCCGAGGATTTAGAGGCAGAGGTTTCTGTGGAAAAACCGGATACCGGGAAACAACCGAAAACAACATCAAAACCAACAAAAGAAAGCGTATTAAAACGTGCGAAAGAACTTGCCGATGACATTGAAAAAGCAAGCAGACAAGAGTTGGAAAGTTTGAAACAGATTTTCTACCGAATACATAATGCCGAGTTAGAGGAGGATAAAAAAAAGTTTATTGAAGCCGGAGGCAGAGATGAAAATTATGTTCCGTCATTGTCGAATGAACAAGAGAGTGAATTCAGAAATATTATGGCTGTTGTCAGAGAAAAAAGAGGAGTGTTGGCGGCAAAAGAAGAAAAGCAGAAAGGAGAAAATCTACAAACAAAGCTTACTATTATAGAAAAGTTAAAAGAGTTGGTGGAATCTTCCGAAGATACCGGAAAATCGTACAATGAATTTAAGAGGCTGCAACAGGAATGGATTTCAATCGGGCAAGTTCCACAAGGAAAAGTAAATGAAATCTGGAGAAGTTACCAGTTACATATAGAGAAATTTTATGATATTTTAAGACTCAATCATGAATTTCGGGATTATGATTTCAGGAAAAACTTAGAAATAAAAACGAGACTTTGTGAAGCTGTTGAAAAGTTGGCAGAGGAACCTGATGTTGTTTCTGCTTTTCATCAGTTGCAAAAATTGCATCAGGAGTTTCGTGAAACAGGACCGGTAACAAAAGAGCTCCGTAATACGATATGGGAACGCTTCAAAGTTGCTTCTACGGATGTCAACCGCCGTTATCAAAATCATTTCGACGAATTGCGGGAGACAGAACAGCAGAATTTAGATCAGAAAACCGTGATATGCGAAATAATAGAAGCTATTGAATATGGAGAATTGAAGACCTCTGTTGATTGGGAAAATAAGACGAAAGAGATTATTGCACTGCAAAACAAGTGGAAAACAGTGGGCTTTGTACCGCAAAAGATGAATGTGAAGATATTTGAACGTTTTCGTAAAGCCTGTGACGAATTCTTTTTGAAGAAGGGAAATTTCTTCAAAGGCATTAAAGAGGACATGAACGAAAATCTAAAGAAAAAAGAAGACCTTTGTCAAAAAGCGGAAGCATTGAAAGATAGTACGGATTGGAAAGAGACCTCCGATGCTCTTGTAAAATTGCAAAAGGAATGGAAAACGGTAGGTAATGTACCTCGAAAATATTCGGATGTTCTTTGGAAACGTTTTATTGGTGCATGTGATTATTTCTTTGAACAAAAAGGCAAAGCAACGTCTTCTCAACATTCGGTTGAGGTAGAAAATATGACGTTAAAGAAAGCAATTATCGAAAGACTTGCTGCCATTGACGAATCGGTAAATACTGAAGATGCCGAAGCACAAATACAAGCCTTGATTAAAGAGTGGGGAGCAATAGGGCATGTGCCTTTCAAAGAAAAGGACAAGTTGCATAAAGAGTTTCATACTTTGGTGGATAAGCATTATGAGAGGTTGAATATTGATGCTTCACACAAGAAACTTAGCAATTATAAATCTTCAATTTCCGATTTCCAAGGTTCGTCTCAGGTTCTTTACAAAGAGCGTGAAAAGTTGATGCGTACTCGTGAGCATATAAAAAATGATATTCAGGTTTACGAAAACAATGTAGGCTTTTTTACTTCTTCTTCCAAGAAAGGGGAGAACTTACTGGCAGAAGCCAATCGTAAGATTGAAAGACTGAAAGGTGATTTGGAATTGGTAACACAGAAGATTAAAGTAATTGACGAAACAATAGAGAGGTCTTAAAAAAGACATTTAGAGGGGGAATGTTGTATCTACGTGTAGGGCGGTTGCGGTCGCCCCTACAACTTAAATAGTTTGATAAAGCGATGTCAGATAGAAAAATAATTATATTTTTGCACCCGTAAAAAGTAAATAAATTGTTTTACTAAAAAACATCTTTCTAAATGAAAAAGCATAATTTTAATGCCGGACCCTCTGTTCTCCCTCGTGAAGTGATAGAAAACACAGCCAAAGCTGTTTTGGATTTTAACGGCTCCGGGCTTTCATTGATGGAAATCAGTCATCGCCATAAAGATTTTCAAACTGTGATGGATGATGCCGAAGTTCTGTTTAAAGAAATTTTACAAATACCGGAAGGCTACTCGGTACTATTCTTGGGCGGTGGAGCAAGTCTGCAATTCTGCATGGCACCTTTCAACTTCCTCGAAAAAAAAGCAGCTTATCTCAATACGGGGGCTTGGGCAAAAAAAGCCATGAAAGAAGCCAAAGGACTTGGTGAAGTCGTTGAAGTTGCTTCCTCTGCCGAGTCCAATTATACCTATATACCTAAAAATTATACCATTCCCACAGATGCGGATTATTTGCATGTTACCACTAACAATACTATCTATGGTACGGAGTTGAAAAAAGAGTTGGACTCTCCTATCCCGATGATTGCCGATATGTCTTCGGATATATTTTCCCGTCCTGTTGATGTTTCCAAATATATATGTATTTATGGAGGCGCGCAAAAGAATCTGGCTCCTGCCGGAGTTGCCTTTGTCATTGTGAAGAATGATGCCTTAGGCAAAGTATCGCGTTATATCCCCACTATGTTAAATTATCAAACTCACATTGACAATGGTTCAATGTTTAACACCCCCCCCGTAATACCTGTTTATGCAGCTCGGGAAACTTTACGCTGGATAAAGGCGCAAGGAGGCGTAAAAGAAATGGAACGTCGCGCTATCGAAAAGGCAGATATGCTATACAATGAAATAGACAGAAACAGACTTTTTGTAGGAACCGCCGTCGAAGAAGACCGTTCACGCATGAATATCTGCTTTGTGATGAGTCCCGAATACAAAGAACTTGAAGCCGATTTCCTGAAATTTGCTACCGAAAAAGGCATGGTAGGGCTAAAGGGGCATCGCTCCGTAGGTGGTTTCCGTGCTTCATGCTACAATGCCATAGCAAAAGAAAGTGTACAGGCATTGATTGATTGCATGCAAGAGTTTGAAAAGGCACATTGATACAGTCAAAAAAGAACCCTTAATAATAAAATATGAAATTACTCGTCGCCACAGATAAACCATTTGCTAAAGTAGCAGTGGACGGTATTCATAAAGAAACGGAAGCTGCCGGATACGAACTCGTTTTATTAGAAAAATATACGGAGAAACAACAACTTCTAAATGCCGTAAAAGATGTAGATGCCATTATCATCCGCAGTGATATTATAGATGCCGAAGTATTGAGTGCGGCTAAAAATCTTAAAATTGTAGTACGTGCCGGAGCCGGATATGATAATGTGGACTTGGATGCTGCTACCGCTCATAATGTTTGCGTGATGAATACACCGGGGCAGAATGCCAATGCAGTAGCCGAGCTGGCAATGGGATTGATGCTTTATGCCGTTCGCAATCTGTATAATGGAACATCGGGCACGGAGTTGATGGGGAAGAAACTTGGTATTCATGCTTACGGTAATGTTGGTCGCAACGTAGCTCGCATAGCCAAAGGCATCGGCATGGATATTTACGCTTACGACGCTTTCTGTCCTGAAGAAGTAATGGAAAAAGACGGCATTAAGGTAGTCCATTCGGCAAAAGAACTGTATCGGCTCTGTGATGTGATATCTCTCCATATTCCCGCTACTGCCGAAACGAAGAACTCCATCAACTATGATCTGTTGAAAGATATGCCCAAAGGAGCTATATTGGTAAATACCGCCCGCAAAGAGGTAATTAACGAAAATGAGTTGATTAAGTTTATGGGAGAACGGACAGACTTTAAGTACGTAACAGACATTATGCCTGCCGCTCACCACCGCTTCAACGAACCTTTTGCCGGACGATATTTCTCTACTCCCAAAAAGATGGGGGCACAGACTGAAGAAGCAAACATCAATGCCGGTATTGCTGCTGCCAAACAAATCGTTGGTTTCTTGAAAGACGGTTGCGAGAAATTCAGAGTAAACACGAAATAATCAATAATTGTAGAAACAGATTAGGCAATAATTGCATTATGGCAATAATCAAACCCTTTAAAGGCATCCGTCCTCCGCAGAATTTGGTGGAACAGGTTGCTTCACGCCCTTATGACGTGTTAAATTCCGAAGAAGCCCGCATAGAAGCAGCAGGCAATGAAAAATCACTTTACCACATTATCAAACCCGAAATAGACTTCCCCGTCGGAACCGACGAACACGACGAGAAAGTATATGTCAGGGCTTCCGAAAACTTCCGAAAGTTTCAGGACAAAGGCTGGTTGGTACAAGACAGCAGGGAATTGTATTATATCTATGCACAGACCATGAGCGGAAAGATCCAATACGGTTTGGTAGTAGGCGCTTATGTTCCCGACTATATGAACGGAATTATAAAGAAACACGAACTAACCCGTCGGGACAAGGAAGAAGACCGCATGAAGCATGTGCGGATAAACAATGCTAATATCGAACCCGTGTTCTTTGCCTATCCCGACAACGTTGTCTTAAACACTGTCGTAAAGAAATATACGGTAAATAAACCCGTATATGATTTCGTTGCTCCCGACGACGGCTTCAGGCACACATTTTGGATTATTGATAACGATGAAGACATAGCAACCGTTACAAAAGAATTCGCAACTATGCCCGCTTTGTACATTGCCGACGGACACCATCGTTCCGCCGCCGCCACATTGGTAGGAGCGGAAAAGGCAAAACAAAATCCCAATCATCGTGGAGATGAAGAATATAACTATTTCATGGCTGTGTGTTTTCCCGCAAGCCAATTAACCATTATTGACTATAACCGAGTAGTAAAATATCTAAACGGACTTACTCCTTCGGAGTTTCTCAAAGCATTGAAAAAGAACTTTGAAGTAACGGAAAAAGGCAGGGAAATGTATAAGCCTGATAAATTGCACAACTTCTCCCTCTATCTGGATGGTCGGTGGTACGGCTTGACCGCTAAATCAGGGACATACGACGATACCAACCCAATAGGCGTTCTCGACGTAACTATTTCCTCCAACCTGATATTGAATGAAATACTAGGTATCAAAGATTTACGTTCCGATAAACGTATTGACTTTGTCGGTGGTATTCGTGGTCTCGACGAACTGAGTAAGCGGGTAGACAGTGGAGAAATGGTTATGGCGCTTGCCCTTTACCCCGTTTCCATGAAACAATTAATGAATATTGCGGATACGGGAAGCATCATGCCGCCGAAGACTACTTGGTTTGAACCCAAGTTACGGTCGGGTTTGGTAATTCACAAACTTGATTGAAAAGAAAATAACGTAATGAGATACGTCTACCGGGCAAAAGGTACTTGCTGTTTTTCCATTGAATTGGAAGTTGAAGATGACTTGATAAAGGATGTTTCTTTCCAAGGCGGATGCAATGGCAATCTACAGGGTATTTCCAATTTGATAACCGGTATGAAAGTTACTGATGTTATTGCTAAGCTGGAAGGTATTCCTTGCAAATCAAACCCTACTTCTTGCCCCGATCAATTGTGCAAAGCATTGCATAAAATGGGATATTAATCGTAATCCCCGTATAATAAAATCCCCGAAGCACTCGTATTTGAGTTATTCGGGGATTTTTCATCCACAAAAGTTCTTATTAAATGGAAGTTTCTTAAAAACGAACACCTATAGTAAACGCTATTTTACGATTATTGTTCACGACTTTTGTTGCCGGAAGGTCTAAATTATCAAAAGCGAAGAAATCTTCTTTATAAGTATTGTATAAATAAGTCATGTCGGCATAAAAGGTATCAGCGCGATAGCCCAATCCTAAGGTATAATTATTTATCTTTTTTCCGTTGGAAAACTCCGTATCGGTACGTATGGCATTTACGGATATCTCCTTGTAGGCATCACTGCTTATGGAGGGTGTTATGTGGTTATAACCCATACGGAAACTAAAACTCGGGTTTAGTCTGATTTCTGCACCTGCACGAATGGTATGAACTCCTTTCATGTATGTTTTCATCATATCCGTTTCGTCTCTCATCATCAAACCATTGTCGTAACGCAATTTAGCAGTTGAATAATCACTATACTCATATTCTGCTCCCAATGCAATGTTTCTGCCTATGGTATAACCCAAACTAAGATTGTATTTCCAAGGAGTGGTCAGACGATATTCCGTTTCTCCTTCCATATCTATTCCGTCACCGTTTTGAGGATATGTTTTTCCGGTAAGAAACTTTTCTTTATCAACATTATAAGTATCGTAATCTAACCATGCAAAATGCCTTTCTTTCAATTGATACCAAGTAGGCGTATGAATGGAAGCCCCTATGCGGAATGATGATGTTTCAACGGGACGCAGAATGAAGCCTAATTTGAAATCAATTCCTGAACCTTCGAGAAAATAATCATTGTTCAGAGTATAACTTCCGTCATATTCATTCTTAGCTCCATAATTTGGAACATAAAAATCTTCACTGTAAGAAGTATTTCGAGTATAATCTAAACTATACGCCCCTAATGATGCCCCAATATATAGCCTGTCGTAGAAATTGAAAGCTATATTAATATCAGCACCGTCTAATCTGCCTCTTTCTTTGGAATTGTATTTTCCTGCAACAAGATTATCATCAAATAAATAAGGTAAATACTCTTCTCCTTCCGGTACGATTAAGTTCGCTTCATAAGCCATAGCTCCCAACCAGGGAACATCAGGATACTCAAAAGCATTTCGATCCATCAATACTTCCGGACTTAAAAAGCCACCATAGCTTTCAGAGTTTGCATTAACAATATTTGCAAATTGCTGAGTTTGTGAAACAGAAAAGACACCACTCGTCGCCAAATTTTTATTGAATGATTTCAATTGCCGGTAGTTGAAACCGAAATTTACATATTTCAGTGCCGTCAAATCTCCTATCTTATTGGAAAACACGAAACCAATATTATCAAATGAGCCGAAAAGGTTATCAGTATCCGATACCTTGTCTTCGAATGTTGACTTACTTCCCGCATTTACAAATCCGAATGAAACCATGGCGTCATTACTGCGATATATACCGATACCGGCAGGATTTGTTCCCATTGTGGAAATATCACTACCGAGTGCGCTCATTGCGCCCCCCATTCCTACGAATCGAGCCGTTCCGGTTAAATCGGTTCCCATCAATTTATTGGCATCATACATGTTCTGAGCGTTCAATCCTACAATACCTGTCGAAAGGCATATTGTGATTACAGCTATTATTTTTTTCATAATCAGAATCTTTTATCAGTTAAAAAAATTAATTCTTGATGTTTCACAATTTTTACCTCCTGCTACTACTTGAAGAGGAAGAAGAACCGCTGCTACTGCCACTTGAACGTGTAGAACTTCCACTTGAAGAACTGCTGCTACTGCCACTTGAACGCGTAGAACTTCCACTTGAAGAACTGCTACTGCCGGAAGAGTAGCTACTGCTACTACGCGATGAAGAGCTACGACTGTTGTTATCGCTAGTTGAAGACTGGGGAGGAGTCGTTGCGGAACTTCCACGTGTATAGGTGCTCTTATTGTCGGTAGCTGTGCTTGATGAACTGCTTTCAGGGGCGGCACTGCTGCTACGCGTACTACTTGGACGAGTGTAAGTACTTGTACGGGTAGATGATGCGCTTGAACGGGTTGTGACACCTTGACGTTGTTCCGTCGTGGTACGTGTACCGACAACTCTTGCCGACGAGGAGCTTCCACGCGTTTGAACACCTTGCGTATTACTTTGGCGACCGGTGCTTGAGGGTGCTGCACCCACTCTCCTTACGCTACTGCTTCCATTAACTGACGACCGGCTGGTGGATGACATTGAACTGCGACTTGTTCTGTTTGGAGCATAGGCAGACTGACGATTGTTATGATATACGTCTCTTGCCCAATATCCGGAAGAATGCCTTCCGCCATAGCTATTATACGAAGGGTAGTAAGAATGGTATCCCCAATAACCGCCTCCGTAGCCGTAGCCACCTCCATAATAGCCGGGGTAATAACCGTATCCTCCGTAATACCCCCCCCAATATCCTCCATAATAGCCACCCCAGCCCATACCCATTGAGCCGTAACGCCAATTCCACCACAAAGGATTGCTAAAGGTTGGAAAAGCATACGCATGCCAATCGTCAACGTATATATTCCAATTCCACGGGTCAGTTCCATATACTATATCCCAATAGAACGGGCTACCGACAAAAACAGCATAACGTGGATTACGAAAACGGATGATACGTTCCGCATATTCATAATCGTCTTGCGAACCGTCAAACCCGTTCATCCATTCACCGTCCAAATCCGGTCTTTCCTTTTCTTTGATATAAAGCGTATCTTTTTCCGAAACAAAATTGTAATCGGAAGCATTGTACCTGCGGTTATATTCGTCCACATCGCGCACCTTTTCTTTACGGTCTTGAACAACAACTGCTCTTGTGGGAGTGGTATAAACCGTAGTAGTCTCAACCTCTTTCTTTACGGCGACTTTCTCTCCTTTCTTGTTCTTTCCGGGAACGTAGTAAATATCATCGTCATTGCTTTGTGCCGAAAGTATCATCGGAAAGCACAATGCGGATAATAACAATAAAACATTCTTTTTCATATTTCTTTGGTTTATAGATTATTACTTCTATTTATTACATTGCAAATATACATAAGACATTTACCTCCAAAAGGATATTTTCCCCAAATAATAGTAGGGATTTTCCTAAATAACAAGATACACTCAAAACTTTCAACTTTCAACTCTCCACTTTCAACTTGGGTTTGGGCGTGCCCCGATGGGTCGGGCTTTCCACTGCAATCTTTTAGAGGCATACCTGCCTCTAAAAGGATTTACGTTGCAATCCCTCACGCAAAGATACTAAATTATCCTTAACTTCCATAGCTTCTTCCCTTCTTTTCTCCACTCACACCTGACCAAGTCCAACACTTATCCAATCATTACCTAATCACTACCTGATTGAAACGCCCTAAAATCGACCTCCAACCTACCAAAAAACTACTAAAATCGACCAAATTCGACCGAAAACCGACCAAATTCGACCTCAGACCTGTCGGAGAAAGCCTTCCGAAGATTGACAGGTTAAAGCGCCGGTTGACAAGCGAACCTACCGAAGAAAGAGATTGAACGATGTCCTACCCTTTTGTAAAGGTTCTTCATTCGTCCTGAGGACGACAGCTTACCGTCCTTTTCACTCATTTTGCCGTGTTGAGGACGAGAGTTGCCGTGCTAAGGACGACAGCTATCGTCCTCAGGACGGCAAAACAGGTTTGGAGGACGGCAAATGTCGAGATTAGGACGAGCGTATCCCTTCGAGGAAGGTTATTTACAGGGTTTGAGCCGTTTTTTTCGGAGGACGGTCATTTATTGGATACATCAATCCGAAGGATTGAAATATATATAGCCCCGGATCGGATAATTCATTCATACAACCCCGAAGGGATTGAATATCGGTTGATGATATGGTATGATGATATAAATATCTCACCCTGCTTAGGTGAACATTCAAGAACATTCAAGGCGGACCCATTCAGGGCGACCGCAAGGGTCGCCCCTACCATGCGTGTGGCATTCTTCGCGTGAGGGATTGGAGCGTAAATCCTTTTGTGGCGAGGGTACGAGCCACAAAAGATTGAAGCGGAAAGCCCGACCCCGGCGACGGGGGCACGCTCAAACTCAAGTTGAAAGTTGAAAATGGAGAGTTGAAAGTTATCTCGTTCATCTTAATGTCTTCTTTTTTACAAATACACTACGGATAATCCTAAATATCAGTTAAATAAAAAAGAATTTATAATTTGTAGCAAAAAATAAATGCAATAATACTACCTTTGTACATAATACATACACATATTTTAATTCATAATCCATGTTCAATAAACACCCTAAAGGACTAACAGCTGCTGCACTGGCTAATATGGGCGAGCGGTTTGGTTTCTACACTATGATGGCTATTTTAGTGTTGTTCCTCCAAGCCAAATTCGGCTTGAGCGGTACAGATGCCGGACTTATTTATTCGGTTTTTTACTTTTCAATTTACATCCTTGCTTTTGTCGGAGGAGTGATTGCCGATAAGACACGCAACTATAAAGGTACTATCTTTTGTGGGCTTGTACTCATGGCACTGGGATATTTAATATTGGCTATTCCTTCGCCAACGCCGGTTGTCAACAAAAGTTTGTTTTTAACTGTTTCTTGCGTCGGATTGTTTGTCATTGCTTTTGGTAACGGACTTTTTAAAGGAAATTTGCAGGCTCTGGTAGGGCAAATGTACGACAACGAGAAGTATGGCAGCATGCGCGATTCCGGCTTTTCGCTTTTCTATATGTTTATCAACGTGGGTGCTATTTTTGCTCCTTTGGCAGCAATAGGCGTACGCAACTGGTGGCTTAACGCTCACGGGTATGCTTATAATGCCGACCTCCCCAATCTCTGTCACGGACAATTAACAAATACGCTCACACCCGAAGCTACGGAAACGTTTAACAAATTGGCAAGTGAAGCGTCAAAAGTTCCGGTAACGGATTATTCCGGCTTTGCCGCCGATTATTTGAATGTTTTTACCACCGGTTTTCATTATGCTTTCGCAGTAGCAATAGCGGCAATGGGTATTTCCCTGCTGATTTACCTGTCTAATAAGAAACGTTTTCCCGATCCAAGTCAAAAGACTATTGACAAATCCGTCTCCAAAACAACAATCGAGATGGATGCCAAAGAAGTTAAGCAACGTCTGTATGCTCTTATTGCAGTGTTTGGAATTGTTATTTTCTTTTGGTTTTCGTTTCATCAGAACGGATTAACATTAACATTTTTTGCCAAAGAATATACAAGTTTGGTTCTTTTCGGAAATAATATTACAGTAGAATTGTTTCAATCGTTAAACCCGTTGTTTGTGGTCTGTCTTACCCCCGTTGTTATGGGTGTTTTCGGATGGCAACGCGCCCGTGGCAAAGAACCTTCTACTCCCAAGAAAATAGCTCTCGGTATGGGAATTGCCGCTTTGGCTTATTTGGTAATGACGATAGGCTCTTACGTTGCCGGACTTCCACTACACGAAGAGGTAGAGGCTTTGGGCGCATCCCCTGTGAAAGTTACTCCTTTCTTACTGATAACTACTTATTTGATATTGACGGTTGCCGAACTTTACATATCTCCGTTGGGCATATCGTTTGTATCAAAAGTTGCTCCCCCTCAATATCAAGGAGTGATGCAGGGTGGCTGGTTAGGCGCAACGGCTGTGGGCAATCAACTACTTTTCATCGGGTCGGTTCTTTACGAGTCAATTCCCATTTGGGCTACCTGGGTGGTTTTTGTAACAGCTTGTTCCATTTCGATGATAACGATGTTCTGTATGTTGAAATGGTTGAATAAAGTGGCAAAATAAATTGACACCCGTATTAAACCTTAATGGAAAAAACGACTCTAATTAGTTTTAAGAGAATTGTATTATTTTACTATATATAAAACCAGACAAAATGGAAACAACAGCTAAACTTTATTCGCTTGGCTACAAGGACACAAAAGCCTATTTATTCGCTTTATTGTTTGTAATAGGAAATATCGTATTTCCTCAATTAGCTCATTTAATTCCTCACGGAGGAATTACCTTGTTGCCTATTTATTTCTTCACATTGATTGCCGGATACAAATACGGAATACGCGTCGGGTTGCTGACTGCCATACTTTCTCCACTTGTCAATTGCCTGTTGTTTGATATGCCTCATGTAGCAGCGCTTCCCGTGATATTAATCAAATCGGGATTGTTGGCAATAGCTGCATCTCTCGCAGCGCGTTACAGCAAAAGCATTTCGTTGGGAGCTATCTTTATGGCAATTCTTGCCTATCAGATTGTGGGTACAGCTTTTGAATGGGTAATAGTTGGCGGTTTCTATGATGCCGTACAAGATTTCCGCATCGGCATACCCGGCATGTTGCTTCAACTGTTCGGCGGATATGCTTTGCTGAAGGCAATAGCAAAAATTTAATGGAAAAGACTTTTGAAGAAGTTATAAATCGCTTTCGTGAAATAACGTTCCACGAAACATTTGATATGGTAGTAGCTATTGCCAATGGAGGTATTATTCCTGCTGCTATTATTAATCAACGATTGCAAAAAGAGATTCATTTATTGAAAATCAATTTAAGAGACGAATGCCAACGCCCAAAGTATGATAGTCCGAAGTTATTGGCTCCTGTTAATTTTGATTTTCAAAACAAGAATATTCTTTTGGTGGACGACAGAATGAAAACCGGAGCAACGGCAAAGTTTGCCTGTGAACTTCTGAAAGGGGCAAAACTGATAAAAACATTTGCCGTCAATGGCAGTGCGGATTATGCCTTGTATGATGAAGCCTGCTTTTGCTTTCCCTGGAACATCTAAAAGTTGAAAATTGAAAGTTGAAAATTGAAAGTGAGTCTTCATAGATTGTAAAATATCTAATTAAAATTAAATATAATTTCATGGATAGAAGAGATTTTCTTAGAGCAATAGCTGTTACCGGAGCTGCCGTTACCATACAGCGAGTAGGAGCTATGGATATATTGTCGCAAAACCTTGGCAATATTGGAAATGACAAGGTAGATTTGGTAGCCATTATGGGCGGAGAACCCGAAGATATGTTTCGTCGTGGCATTGACACATTGGGAGGTATCAGGGAATTTGTTAAATCCGGACAAAAAGTAGTCATCAAACCTAATATCGGTTGGGACAGAACCCCTGAATTGGCGGGAAATACAAATCCGAAACTCATAACTGAGATTGTCAAACAATGTTTTGCCGCAGGAGCCAAAGAGGTAAAAGTGTTTGACCATACGTGCGATGATTGGTTGAAGTGTTATGCCAACAGTGGTATCAAAGTTGCGGTTGAGAATGCCGGAGGACAGATGATACCGGCAAACTTGGAGTCATACTATCGTCCCGTATCTCTTCCTAAAGGAATAAAACTGAAAGACACGAAGATACACGAAGCTATCTTGGATTCCGACGTATGGATTAATGTTCCCATACTAAAACATCATGGAGGAGCCAATCTTTCCATTTCAATGAAGAACCTGATGGGTATTGTGTGGGATCGTCGTTTCTTCCATTCACACGATTTGCAGCAATGTATTGCCGATGTTTGTACATTGGAAAAAAAGCCGGTAATCAATGTTGTTGATGCGTATCGACTACTGAAAACAAATGGTCCGCAAGGACGTTCGTTGACAGACGTAGTGCCTTCAAAAGCAATGTTTATTTCTCAAGACATTGTAGCAGCAGACACGGCAGCAGCCAAGTTCTTCAATCAGGTACGTGAGATGCCGCTTGATACTGTAGGACATTTAGCCAACGGACAAGCGTTGAATCTTGGTACGATGAATATAGACAAACTGAATGTTCAGCGTATCAGAATGTAATAATCTATCATGTTAAAGAAATTACGCGTAACTATATCGGCAATATTTTTCGGCTTAATCACTTTCTATTTTTTGGACTTCGCCGGAATACTGCCGGATAACTTTTATTGGCTGGCTGACATACAGTTCGTGTCGGCTTTTCTTTCCCATTCGCTCATTGTTTTGATAGTTCTTTTGGCATTAACATTGTTGTTGGGAAGAATCTACTGTTCTGTAATATGCCCTATGGGTATTTTTCAAGATGTAGTTGCTTGGTTTTCAAAACACATTGGAAAGAAAAAAAGAAAATACAGCTACAGCCCGGCAAAAAAAACACTGCGACGCATCATCTTGGGGGTCATTGTATTGACATTGTTGTTAGGCTTTTCACCGGTTCTCGGATTACTTGACCCTTACAGTATTTACGGCAGAATGATAGTCAATGTGTTTCGCCCTGGATATATGGCTGTTAACAATCTGTTGGCAACTGTCTTTTCTCATTTTAATAATTATACTTTCTATCAGACAGATATTTTTATTCATAGTATCTTTTCTTTCCTATTGGGAATAGCAATGTTTTTGCTTGTGGGTTATTTGGCATGGAAGCATGGGCGTACGTGGTGCAATACAATCTGTCCGGTAGGAACGCTGTTGGGTTTCTTAAGTAAATATTCCTTGTTTAAAGTTCGTATTGACACAGACAAATGCAATAACTGCGGATTGTGTGCAATGAAATGTAAAGCTGCCTGCATCAACAGTAAAGAAAACACTATTGACCATAGTCGTTGCATAAATTGTTATAATTGCTTGAGTACTTGCAAGAAAAATGCGTTTTCTTATTCGCTTCCAGTCAAAAAGTCGAAAGCCGTAACAGAACAATCTATTGACAACTACTCAAAGCGACAATTCCTGTTAACGGGATTGTTAACGGTATCTGTAATCCCCAAAGCGGTGGCACGGAAAAGTGCGAAGCTACTCGGAAATCAGAAAGCCTATAAGATTAAGCATCCCATACTCCCTCCGGGAGCTATCAGTGTAAAGCATTTTCAAAGGCATTGTACCTCATGTCATCTTTGTGTAAGCAAATGTCCCTCGAAGATATTAAAGCCTGCTTTCATGGAATACGGGTTGGGGGGTATCATGCAGCCTACGGTGAACTTTGAGAAAGGTTTCTGTAATTACGATTGTACCGTTTGCGGAAGTGTTTGTCCCAATGGGGCTATCCACCAGTTGACTGTCGAAGAGAAGCATCTGACACAAACGGGACATGTGGTTTTCATAAAGGAAAATTGTGTTGTCATTACAGACGGAACAAGTTGCGGTGCATGTTCTGAACATTGTCCCACGCAAGCCGTTACAATGATTCCCTATCAAGACGGGTTGACAATTCCACAAGTGAATACGGAGATTTGTGTGGGATGCGGCGGATGTGAATTTATCTGTCCGGTACGTCCATACAGGGCAATTCACATAGAAGGAAACCCAGTACAATTACAAGCCAAACATTTTGTAGAAGAAGAAAAGAAAGATATCAACGTTGATGATTTTGGATTTTAATTATAAATAAAAAAGAAACTGCTTTAAGCAGTTTCTTTACCTTTGTACACCTTTTATTCTAATTTAATTTCACCCGTTTCCCTTCTTGTGGTGCATCCAAAAGGATTTTTTAACTTTCTTTTAGATAATTCTTTGCAGTCTTTTCTCTTTTATAACGTCTAACAAATAAAGGAGACAGAAGCTTCGGCAAAAAATATTCGAATTGGAAAATGAGACAGAACTGGTTGAAGGTTGTCGGGCAGGAAATGCTTTTGCCCGGAAACAGCTTTATACGCTCTATTCTCAAAGAATGTTGGCTATTTGCTACCGTTATACCGGTGATTTGGATGCCGCACACGATGTGCTTCATGATGGCTTTATTAAGATATTCACCAACTTTTCTTTTCGGGGAGAGTCTTCGCTTGCCACTTGGATAACTCGGGTAATGACGACACAGGCAATTGATTATCTTCGGAAACAACAGCGAATAAATCGGATAATCTCCTATGAAGAAGAGTTTCCCGATGACATTCCCGACATTCCCGATGCGAAAAGTTATAGCCGGATATCCGAAGAACAATTGATGAAGTTTATAACAGAATTGCCGATAGGTTGTCGAACAGTCTTTAATCTTTACGTCTTCGAAAAGAAATCGCACAAAGAGATAGGAGATATTCTTCATATTAAAGAACATTCTTCGACCTCCCAATTGTGTCGGGCAAAGTTTTTATTAGCAAAAAGAATAAAGGAGTATATAAACCATGAAAGAAAAGAATGACGAAATAACCCATTTGTTCCGGCTGCATCTTGATGATATGAAAATTCCCGTGAGAGATGGATTTTGGGAAGAATTGGAAAAAGATATTCCTGTGGCGATAAACCATCGCCGTATAATTTTTTCCCGTTACGTTGCGATTGCCTCTGTATTATTGATTCTTGTGGGAGCTTCTACTGCTTTTTGGTTTCTGTCGCCTGATGACGAAATAGCAAAAGCATTTACACAAACAGCTTTTTCCGGCAATGTGGAAAGCCCTGTAAAGGAAAATATGCCGGAAAGTATTCTTCCGTCTGTTCGTACCGCTTATGCGGCTCCATCGTTTTTTGATCCTACACCTTTTCATAATTCTTCCCACAATATATTGGTGAAAGAAAATAGAGAAAGAGATGAAGATTCTATCACTCTCACTATATCCATGTCTTTCTCTATCAACTCATCAATAGAGAATAAGAGAAAAATAAATACCTATACCAAAGGGATTGACGAAGAATGCATAACTTCTTCTGAACCTAACCTTAAACGTAAATCCTGGGGCATAAAGCTATTTACCTTTGGGCATTTTAAATCAGAAAATGAACAAAATATAGGTATGCAGATGTTTACTTCTAAGAACAATGCTTTGAATGTTAATAATGCCGGAGGTACGGGAAATATCTCTCGAAGCGATTTCCCTTCAGAAGAGGATTTCACAAATTATCAGCGAATAGTTACTGCCGTTTCTCCGAACAAACAAAATACTTGTGTGAAACATAAATTACCTATATCAATAGGATTAACCGTAGAGAAAAGATTGTCATCACGTTTTTCGCTCGAAACAGGTTTGGTATATACAAACTTGGTGTCTGAACTCCAGGCAGGAAACAACACCGACTATTACAAACAAGACCAAACGTTACATTATTTGGGCATACCGATAAAAGCAAATGTGTCGTTTTATGAAAAAAGATTGGTAAGCTTATATACTTCGGTCGGTGGAATGATAGAGAGATGCGTATCCGGCGCAATAAAAACCTCCTATTACGATCATGGCGAAAATACATATACAAGTCAAAACCCATTGCATGTCCCCTCCTTACAATTTTCCCTTTCGCTTTCGGCTGGTGTTCAGTATAAGCTAACCGACCGTTTCTCTGTCTATGCGGAACCGAAAATGACTTACTACTTTGCTGACGCAAGCCCTCTCGCTACTGTCCGCAAAGATAAACCGCTCAATTTAAATTTGCTTTGTGGAGTCCGCATGATATACTGATTTATTATTGTTTACTTGTAAATATGATTATTATGAAAAGATTGATACCTAATTTATTGGTTTTATTATCAATATTCGTTTATAGTAGTTGTAGTGAATCTACGTTGGATTATAATAATCCCGATGTTAAACTTTTCGTGAAGCAGCTGAAAGCAGGAACCTATGATACTACAAACAATTTCGGATTGGTAGAAGTTCCTCTATTCACACGGAAAGACATTCCCGAATTACTGAAATATTCCGATGATTTAACGGAAATACCTTCGTTTCCTTTACCTTCCATCTCTTCTTATTTTGGAGGTAAAGCCCGTTTGGGCGAATGTATACTATGGATTGTAGAAAGCATACGTTTGGGGCGATACGCATCATTAGGTTGTAAGTTGGTGTATGTGGAAGCGGATAATTATGAAGGTATTTACTTCCTTACAAATGAAGAAGTACATGACGCTTCCACTCATTACAACAATTGGTGGAAGAAAGTAGAAAATGTTCCTGAATATCTATCAATAGATCCATATACTTTCGATCCGCTTGAGGGAAGCAATTATTGTTGGTGGTAAAATTCAAAACCAATGATAAGACACCTAACTTTGATATCAATGCTATGCTTGATGTCACAATTCCTTTGTGCCCAATGGACAAAAAAAGACTCTTTAAACCTAAACCGCATACTAAACAGTAAGAAAGAAATAAGACTTAACTCCAATGCCATTAACAGTATTGATTTTGGAAGAGGGGTTGTAAAAGTTTCTCTAACGTCAATATTAGAAAACCCTGCATTGAAATATGATGAAACGCTTCCCGCAGTATATCCGGACAAACCCGGTATAAAACCGGCATTAAATCTTTATACACCTGTCTCTCTACGCAATCATTCTATTTACCAACAGATGACCGGAACAAACAATAAATTCGATTTTCCCATGAAGCCTACCAACTGGGCACACACATGGCAAGATGCTAAGTTCAGAAACTCTCGCGAAGAGATAGAAGCCACCGGTGTACATTACAATATAATGGGTGAACGGGTAAATAACAGGGCTGTAAATATATATACTTTTACCCCTGTTGCCAATGGTATCTCCTTAGGAAATGATATGGATTTGATGAAGCCTTTTACCAAAGAGTTTTGGGATAGAAAGGGAAAAGCACGCAGAGCGCGCACATTAGAAGTTTTAGAAACGTATGGAGATTCAACGACTGTACTTATCCGAGAGGCAGTGTATAAATTTAAATAGTAGGTTAACTTGAAATAAAAAATCGAAGGCATCATACATATATAATAGACGGCTGCTAACCATACTGAAATACACCCTATTTCTATATTCTTCCAAGTGAAAAACAGGTAATGATTTGGTAACGGAAATCCTGCATAAACCTTCTTTTCATTGCCTTTTCCCTGTTTTCAAAACTATGCAAAATGAAGAATATCAACCATATTTACAATCAATACTCGTTTTTCCCTATATTTACATTATAAACTGTTTTCTTATATCGAACTCAGGTTAATTTAATATTACATTTTAGAGCATAAGTGTAAAGATTCAATAAATTCTTGTTTATTTGCCCGTCAATCGTATAAAAATACCGAAATTTGCCTCGTTAACAGTCAAATAACTTTTATGATAAAAAAGATAGGAGTATTTTGTTCTGCGTCTGACAACATCGACGCAATCTATTTCGAGAGCGCGCGTCAATTGGGCGAATGGATGGGTAAGGAAAATAAAATGTTGGTGTATGGAGGAACTGCTCTCGGATTGATGGAACAAATAGCCCGGGCTGTCAAGGAAAACGGAGGAAACGTTGTCGGCATAGTCCCTGTGAAAATTAAAGAAAGCAACCTCGAAAGCACCTTGTCCGACCAAACAATAGATGTAAGCAATCTCAGCGAACGCAAAGACCTCATGCTGCAAAAATCGGACATAATGGTAGCCCTACCCGGAGGTATCGGGACACTGGACGAAGTATTTCACGTAATGGCTGCTGCAACTATCGGCGATCATACTAAAAAGATTGTTTTTTACAACATAAACGGTTTCTACGACCTGCTCTGGAGGATACTCAATGATATGAAAACAAATCATTTTATCACGGGGGAACTTTCCGACTATTGCAACATTGCCAATTCTTTTGAAGAATTGAAACTATTTTTACTCTAATAAATCCCGTGTACAACGGAGATGCTTAAAAACATAATTTATGACTGAATCCATTCAAGAAATCTTGCAAAAAGAAGCACAAGCCATACTGAATATCCCCATAACGGATAACTACGAAAAAGCCGTAAATCTGATTGTAGAACACACATATATTAAAAAAGGTAAGTTGGTAACGTCCGGAATGGGGAAAGCCGGACAGATAGCAATGAATATTGCCACTACTTTCTGCTCAACAGGCATCCCCTCTGTGTTTCTCCATCCAAGCGAAGCACAACACGGCGACTTGGGCATCTTGCAGGAAAACGATTTGCTATTGTTAATCTCCAATTCCGGCAAAACACGGGAGATCGTGGAACTGACACAATTGGCACACAATCTTAATCCCGGTTTATCGTTTATCGTCATTACCGGAAATCCCGATAGCCCTTTGGCAAACGAAGCCAATGTATGCCTCTGTACCGGTAATCCCAAAGAAGTTTGTACGTTGGGCATGACCCCTACTACCTCCACCACGACAATGACAATCATCGGCGATATATTGGTGGTAGAAACGATGAAACAAACCGGATTCACCATAGAAGAATATTACAAACGTCACCACGGAGGGTATTTGGGTGAAAAATCCAAGAAGTTATGCGTAAAGTAATAGGTGTAGGCGAAACAATTTACGACGTTATTTTTAGCGGAGAACAGCCTTCGGCAGCCGTACCGGGAGGATCGGTTTTTAATGGGATTGTATCCTTAGGGCGCGCAGGAGCTGAGGTTTGCTTCATTAGTGAAACGGGAAATGACCGTATAGGCAACATCATACTCAATTTTATGCGCGACAACAACGTTTCGACGGATTATATGAGCGTGTTTCCCGATGGCAAGTCACCGGTTTCGCTGGCTTTTCTTGATGATAAGAGCGATGCCGAATACATCTTCTACAAAGAATATCCCAAGCAACGGCTTGGTGGTGCTTTCCCGGAGATACAAGAAGATGACATCGTAATGTTCGGTTCGTTTTATGCGTTAAATCCGGTATTGCGTGAAAAGATACTTGAACTTTTGGAGATTGCCCATCAGAAAAAAGCGATTATCTATTATGATCCCAACTTCAGGATAACCCATAAGGACAAAGCAATGAAACTTGCCTCTACTATTATTGAAAATATGGAATATGCCAATATTGTGCGTGGGTCAACGGAAGATTTCCTGTATATGTATAATCTCCGGGATGTCGATAAGGTTTATATGGATAAAGTCAAATTCTATTGCCCCAACTTCCTGTACACGGCAGGGGCGGGTAAGATTTCGTTGCGCACTTCGTCCATAAGCAAGGAATATCCGGTGGAAGCCATTGAAACGGTGAGTACAATCGGAGCAGGAGACAACTTTAATGCCGGTTTGATTTACGGATTATTAAAATATGGCGTTCGTTACCGTCATCTTAATAGTCTTGACGAGGAGACATGGGACAAGATAGTCCGGTGCGGAAAAGAGTTTGCAGCAGAAGTATGCCGCAGTTTCAGCAATTCGATACCGACAGAATTTGCAAGCAAATATAAACTATAAAAATGCTTCCATCAAAGCCTCTTTTGCTGTTGTTGTTCTTATTTGTTTTCATATATGCAAAAGCACAGTTTACAAACTACGGTTCGGATCCCGCTTCTTTTAAGTGGAACGTAGCCCGTACACCGCATTATAAACTGATATATCCGCAGGGAAACGATACGATAGCATATCGCTATGCCGCATTATTAGAAACTGTTTACCCACATTTGGGAGAAACAGCGGGAGTATTTCACAGGAAAGCTTTTCCCGTGATACTGCATTCTGCCGATATGCGTTCCAACGGAATGGTAACTTGGGCTCCCCGCCGTATGGAGCTTATTACCACTCCTCCATCTGATATGTACGCTCAAAGCTGGGACAAGCAGTTGGCTATCCATGAGTCGCGCCACGTCTTCCAAATGAATAAAATAATGAGGCGGGGATTCAACGCATTGTATTATGCTATTGGTGAACAAGCAGCCGGAATTGCTTCTCTTCCCGTACCCAAATGGTTTTTCGAGGGTGATGCCGTTACTGCCGAAACAGCTTTGTCTAACAGCGGGCGGGGACGATTGCCCGAATTTAACATGGTGTATCGTGCGCAAATCATATCCGGCAAATCATATACATTCGACAAGTGGTTTCTCGGCTCCTATAAAGACTATACCGGGAAGAACTACTATGCTTTGGGGTACGACCTTACAGCATACGCCCGCTACCGGTACGGAGCCGATATATGGGATAAAGTTACCGACCGCTATACACGTCATATCCTACATATCCCTCCTTTTGCAAATGCATTGGAACATTACACAGGTACAGATGCGACAGGACTGTTCAAACAAACTTTCTTCTTTCTGAAGCTGGACTGGGAAAAACAAGACAACATATACACAACAGCCAATAACACATACAAACCTGTCTATCTCTCGCCGGAAACAAAGCAATATACCTCATACAAATATCCGCAAGTATTGAATGATTCAACGGTAATTGCTGTTAAATCAAGTTTGTACGATATTAATTCATTAGTTATCCTCAAGAATGGGCGGGAAGAACGATTAAAATCTATCGGTAATATCAACAGCCGTATCATTCTAAACAATAACCGTATCTATTGGACAGAATACCTGTCCGGTTTGCGTTGGACGCACAAGAACTATTCGATAGTGAAATATTATGATTTAACGACAAAGCGTATTATTACACTAACTCCTCGCGGACGCTATTTGTCTCCTTCCGTCGATGCCGATGGGAAAACCATAGCTGTTTCTCAATTTTCAGAGTCCGGCATGAATCAAATCCTGTTAATTGATGCAAATACCGGTAAAGAAACGGCTTATTACAACATCCCCGGTAATGCTTTTGCCAAAGAAACAGCTTATGGGGGAAAAAACAAAATCATCGCCTTTGCTGTCAATAACAACGATGGAATAGGCATACTCCAGCTTGACACGGAAACAAAAGAATGGAAAGAGTTACTATCGCCCACATACACAAATATCACTTCCCCTTCCTGGTATGACGGCAAGCTATTCTTTGAGTCCGGGCTTAACGGTACAAACAATATTTATAGTTTAGACACCCGGACTTTGCGCAGTCAACGGTTAACCGGTGCACGTTTCGGAGCCTTTTCTCCTACCCTGTCAACCGACGGAAAGTTAATATACTCCGACTACCAAGCCAAAGGATACCGTATCGCATCGGCGGCTATAAACCGTTCAATAACGGACTCCGTCGATTTTACTTCTCCGTACCGTTTTCCATTGGCGGAAACTATTAAAGAACAAGAGCAATTCTGTTTGGATACCGCTGCACTGTCTCTTATCAATTTCAATCCGCAACCCTATCGGCGAATATCGCATTTATTTAGAATACACAGTTGGTCTCCTTTCTTTTACAACATCGACGACTTATTAAATGTGCAAACCGACGACTTGACTACAATCATAAAACCCGGTGCTATGATATTGTCGCAAAACATGTTGAATACTGCCATAACCCAAGCCGGTTGGTACTACCATGAGGGGTATCATCACGGTAAACTGTCATTCGCATATATGGGCTGGTATCCGGTTGTCAGTATGAACATAGACTATGGGGGAAAAGCATTTGAAATAGCATGGGAGAGAGACATTGAAAATAATGGAGAAATACCGCAAGGTTATTATACCAATAATAATTTAATTGAAGCCGAGGCACAAATTTATATTCCTTTCAATCTTAGCCGTAGTCATTACATAAGCGGATTTCAACCAATAATTGCCTATTATTATACTAACAATAAATATCAGCAACAAAACAATCGCATATTCTATAATTTTCAATACCTGTTATACGAATTAAGATATTACCGTTATCGTCAGCTTGCCCAACGAGACATTTTGCCACATTGGGGGTATCAAATTCGTTTGCAACATCTTCGTCCTCCTTTTGATACAAAAAACTTCGGGAGCTTATCTGCTATCCAGCTTACCGGTTATTTACCGGGATTAGTACGCAATAACGGGTTGATGCTTCGCTTTGGCTATCAATACCAAAACATTGACAACAAACCGCTATACCTCCCTAAACAATTATTAAGTGCGCCACGCGGGTATTATCACAATTACATCACACGCCAACAACTGGCATTTAAAGCCGATTATTCATTCGGTATCTCTTGTCCCGATTTCAGTATAGGTTCGTTGGCATATATTAAGCGCATACGAAGCAATGTTTTTTACGATTATTCATACAATCAAGCCTATAAAAAAAGCAGTTGGACGACACAAAGTTCATCCGGTTTTGATTTTATTCTTGATTGGAATGCCATACGGGCTGATTTTCCCTTATCATCGGGCATTCGGATAATAAAACCGTTACAGGATGCTGGGCTTCGAATAGAGACCTTATTCAGCATTACTTTTTAAATGTTTTCTAAAAAATCCTTCTTTTCCGGAGAAAAATGCAAAAAATTACTTTTTAACAACTAACTAATTGTAAAAAATACGGATAATATCTTTTTTAATATTTAAAAACTATATATTTGCACTTCAAAAATTTAGAACAAATTATAACTCATATATTTAATACAATGACTAAAGCGGATATTGTAAACGAGATTGCAAAAAGTACCGGTATTGAAAAAGTTACGGTTCTTGAAACAGTGGAAGCATTTATGAATGCTGTAAAAGATTCTCTTTCAGAGGGAGAAGAAGTTTTTCTGCGCGGATTTGGCAGCTTTGTTATTAAGAAAAGAGCACAAAAGATAGCTCGTAACATTTCAAAAAATACTGCGATCATAATTCCCGAGCATAACATTCCGGCGTTTAAACCTTCTAAGGTGTTCACTCAAGCAATATTGGAAGCTAAAAATCATTCATAATAGCTTGTTTGCTATCTCTCACCTCGGCTTTCAAACAAGGAATATATTATTAACTCATATAAAATACTAAAGCTATGCCTAGCGGAAAGAAGAAAAAAAGACATAAAATGTCAACCCATAAACGTAAAAAAAGACTAAGAAAGAACAGGCATAAAAGCAAAAAATGATTTTTAGTCTAACAGACAAATCGAAAAACAAACTTGTGAATGCCCTTATGTATATAATACAAGTTTGTTCTTTGCATAAAAACGGTTTAATAGTTTTAGAATTAAATAATAAAGCAATTAGTAGTAAGTAGTGATAATAGGTAAAAAGTAGTAAAAGGTACTATCTTTTATTTATTATTACTTAGTGTTGTGGATTTACTTATTACTAAACAATAAGGAAATACATCGTGACAAGTGAATTAATAGTAGATGTGCACCCTAAAGAAGTTTCTATTGCTTTGTTAGAAGACAAAAGTCTGGTAGAACTTCAAAGTGAAGGAAGAAATATATCTTTTTCCGTAGGCAATATATATCTGGGGCGCGTTAAAAAATTAATGCCCGGATTGAATGCTTGCTTTGTGGATGTCAATCACGATAAAGATGCTTTTCTACATTATTTAGACCTTGGACCTCAATTTAACTCAATAGAAAAATATATAAGGCAAATCTTAAGCGACAAAAAAAAACTACCTCCCTTTGACAAAATAAATCAACTGCCTGACCTTGATAAAAACGGAACCATCACCAATACTTTGAAAGTTGGACAGGAAGTACTTGTACAGATAGTAAAAGAACCTATTTCAACCAAAGGACCGAGATTAACTTCCGAACTCTCATTTGCGGGAAGATACTTAGTGTTGATTCCTTTCAATGACAAGGTTTCCGTATCTCAAAAAATTAAATCAAATGAAGAGCGTGCTCGTCTGAAACAATTGCTTCAAAGTATTAAACCTAAAAACTTTGGAGTAATTGTCCGAACTGTAGCCGAAGGTAAACGTGTAGCCGAACTTGATTCAGAGCTTAAAGTATTACTTAAATATTGGGATGAGAGTATTGTCAAAGTACAAAAAACGGTTAAATATCCTTCTTTAATCTACGAAGAAACAAGTCGTGCTGTAGCTTTATTACGTGATTTGTTTAATCCTTCTTTCGAAAACATATATGTCAATGACCCGATTGTGTACAATGAAATCAAGGATTACGTAACAATCATAGCTCCCGAACGAACAAAAATAGTAAAGCATTATAAAGGTACACTTTCCATTTACGACCATTTCGGTATTACTAAACAAATTAAATCCTCTTTCGGGAAAACAATTTCTTATAAAAGTGGAGCTTATTTGATTATTGAACATACGGAAGCACTCCATGTGATAGATGTAAACAGTGGTAACCGCAGCAAAAACACCAATGGACAGGAAAGTAATGCATTGGAAGTAAATCTGGGAGCTGCCGATGAGTTGGTGCGTCAATTGAGGCTACGAGATATGGGCGGTATTATTGTGGTGGATTTTATTGATATGAATGAAGCCGAAAATCGGCAAAAACTTTACGAACGCGTATGTGCCAACATGCAAAAAGACAGGGCAAGGCACAACATCTTACCAATTAGCAAATTCGGACTAATGCAGATTACCCGTCAACGAGTACGTCCAGCTATGGATATAGATACCACTGAAACCTGCCCTACTTGTTTTGGTAAAGGTAAAATTAAATCATCTATCTTATTCACAGACACTTTAGAGAGTAAAATTGATTATTTAGTCAATACGTTAAAGATAAAAAAAATTTCACTGCATATCCATCCTTATGTTGCTGCTTATGTAAATCAAGGATTAATATCCATAAAATATAAATGGCAGATGAAATATGGATTTAATATTAAAGTTATTCCTAACCAAAAACTTACCTTTTTGGAATATATATTTTATGATTCTGCCGGTGAAGAAATTGATATGAAAGAAGAATTTGAAATTAAATAAAAATATATTGGTGGTGATGTATGAAGTATGCTGCTGTAATATTTTTGCAATCAGGTTAACAGTGATTATTTTTGCATATGAACATCACAATAACCCTTCATTGCCCCGATTGCCAAAGCACAAAAATAAAGAAAAACGGTAAGAAAGCCTCCGGTAAACAAAACTATCTTTGTAGAAATTGTTTTCGCCAATTTATCGGTGATTATGCACTCACTTATAAAGGTTGTCATTCGGGATTGATTAAACGAATTTTACTCATGTTGGTTCGTGGAATAGGTATCCGAGATAATCTCTAATACAAGAAGTCAGTATCCGCAAGGTATTATCCGTATTGGTAAATTCCCATTATGCAATTACTTCCCGTAAGTCTTATTTATGGGGACTTCTATAAATTTAGAGTTTTGATATTCAGATAATTATATTTATATTTGCAAGAGAAGAGGTATGACGTTAGTCAAATACAAAACGATTGGGAATCGCGGTTTTTTTGATGAACACTCCATCAAGGAAAAATTGTGCGAGATAGGTAATCCGTTGGAAAAGATAATTGCAGTTGTTGATTTT